>JAESFX010000067.1_pt1 | contig 177222 bp, 149 predicted proteins | sample 9269501 | NCBI WGS metagenome assembly JAESFX01 (sample SAMN14515570, study PRJNA621655) | algae metagenome | isolation source: Desmonostoc geniculatum HA4340-LM1 and co-occurring heterotrophs from cave... | place: USA: Maniniholo cave, Kauai, Hawaii | collected 2009-07-28
CTAGCTCAAAATTAGTGCGCTAATTTTTGCGCTTCTCTTAAACCCATCTGCCATCTGCCATCTGTCCTCTAACCTCTCCGACTTGTAATCGGAAGGTCGTCGGTTCAAATCCGACTGCTGGCTTTAAATCTACAATATGTCTCTTTGCCGATTGTCAAATTATTTCTCCATGTTGACAAATTAATGTCCTTTAGTAGCTAATTTGGCTTTGAACATATAGGACTCATATTTGATTTTTAGGAAGCTAGGTACACCTTTATTCCTTCTTCCCAGTCCCCAGTCCCTTACCTCTACGAGTGATTCAGAAATCAAATCGGATTGCTATACGAATGTTTGGCTTTATCGTTTGTTTGACGACCAAAAAATAGAAATTGCAGAAAGAAAAAGAAAGCGTAATATTGCTATTATCACGGAAGCTGAAGGAATAATTATTAGTACACAAGTTGTCAATGAGGTTTCTAGTAATTTATTGAAAAAAGCAGCCTTTAATATCAAATCCGGTAGCATCTGAATGATTAAAAACCGCAGAGACGCCGAGGACGCAGAGGAAGAGGAAAGAGAAATAATTCCGATACAAACGGATTTGATATAATGAGTGATTTGATCGGGCAGCAAATTGTGGCGATCTCGGTCACATAACATCAACAGTAGGAATAATTCTGCTGTGCGATCGCATAGTTTAGTAAAGCTTTAAATTACCTCTATCCTCAGCTTTACTTTATTCTGTCGTCCTATTCATAACTGCTACCAATTCGTAATTACAAATTACGAATTAGTATAAATTCTATTGTTTATGAATTTGCCAGTTGTCGGAAGCGTTCCTGAATTTCCTCAATCGAAAATAACGCTTCAAACTTCAACCCCGCTGACTGGTACAACTCTGCTCCCCCTTGATGCCTGTCTATCAGTGTAATTATTTGACTAACGGTATAACCTGCTCCTTGAAGACGCTCAACTGCTTTCAGAGCAGATTGCCCAGTTGTGACGACATCTTCCAAAACTACAATTTTTGCACCTTCTGGCAAATTCGGTCCTTCTATATAAGCTTTCGTCCCATAACCCTTGGCTTCCTTGCGAATAATCAGCGCTGGTATCGGTCGATTTTCATAAACAGAAACCACACTCACTGCTGTGACAAGTGGATCAGCCCCCATTGTTAAACCTGCCACAGCCTGAGTATCTACGGGTAGTAAAGGAAACAGCAACCGTCCAACTGCCAAAGCTCCTTGGGGATGAAGTGTCACCTGCATCTTATTCACGTAATAAGAACTACGTAGCCCAGAGGCGAGAACGAAATCACCCTCTTGATAAGCTAGTTGAGCAAATAAATCTAATAGCTTGTGGCGTAAGTTAGTCAAATCAGGTGTGGTTGCCCAAATATTTGAAGGGGTAAGAGTTTCAGTAGGATACGTCATTACAAAACATTAAAAGTTGTGCTACACCAAAGGTTGAACTTATCAGAGTTCTCAAATTAAGCATAAATTAAGATTCGCCAAAAATTTGAGGAGTAAGGAACGTGGGTATAAAATTAAAAACCTTTGGTGGTTTATTAATGCTGCTTGCTGCTAGTATTGCTTTTCCCTCTGTAGTAGCCGCCCAAACACAAACGCCCAAAAGTGAAACTACAAGTGATGTATTTGAACGGGCATTTTTTCGACACGATCGCAATTTCTACGAAAACGGCAGCCTCAAGCGGCAACTAGACTCATTTTTCGGCGCTGGTTCCGGTTTTGGTGGTTCTTTCCCAGAAAATGAAATAGCTCGTGATGCTCAGTTGGTTAATACTTTATATCACGATGCCCTGACTCAGCAAGCAGGCAACGATCCCTATATTCGCACACCTGATTTACCAAATCCTTATGACACATCCCTAATGATGTCTCCTCGCTTGAATGCCAACAAGCTCAAAGTCGGAACTGAATTCAGGTTTGAAACTTTACCACCTCGGTAAGAGTGGGGAGCAGAGGGGCAGAGGGGCGAATAATAACCGATAACTCAACAGTCAGCACTCCCAATGCCCAATGCCCAATGCCCAATTCCCATCTATAATTTTTGATAATGTTTAGTGCGCCCTGCTGGAATCGAACCAGCCTGAAGACGAATTATGAGTTCGTTGCCTCCCCAATCGGCCAAAGGCGCTTATTTTGTTGGACTTAGGGTTTGTGTGAGTAAATTACTTAAACCCTTAACTTAATTTTATTTGCTAATTTTATAGTGAGGTACAGTGCCTTACGTACTTAATTTTAGCAAGCTGTCTGATTCTAGCACAAATTTAATGCTTGTGAATACTCGACAATAGTTAACCAGATTTTTATACTACATAATCTAATCATGAAATAGTGCAAACTAATATTGATTAAGTTCCTTTAAGAATTGCGGCGTCAAGCTTCATTCTTCTAGGACTTACGCACTGTACAAAAGAACTATTTTGTGTATCAACGTAAATACGTTGTTCCAGGCTTTTGGAGGTTGCTTTTGATTGCTGGCGATCGCCAAAATATGATTGAAAAACCTAGATAAAAGCTTTGAAAACTCTATCTGCCATTTTTGCTTTTATGTCAATGCGTAAGTCCTATCTTCTTAAAAAACCAGCATTCTTATGCATTAGCTTGTCAGCGATGAAAATAAATTCTACTGTACTTCTTACTTTGATTTTGTTAATCCTGATGATGGGAGCAGGTTCTGTGAGCGCGTTTTTGGGGTTTGAACTGGGAAGTTCAGCCCTCAAAGGCGTGAGTACACCAGATGGGCGTCCCACAACTAAATTTGCCAGCAGTAAAGCAAATAACTCCCAACAGGGAGGGGTAGTGCTATTAAAAGAGCAAGAGATCCTGAAAATTGTCAAGGCGCGAATTGAGGGTAAGACCAAGGCTGCTAAATCCGAAAAGCTAGAGGAAGATGATGAAGAAACCAATACCAGTAAGCAGAAGCCAGAGGAAAAACCAAAAGAAGTGGTTGAGGAAAAACCCCAGCCAGGTTTTCCAGTGGTTGCCCAGAGTGAAGGCGTAACCATGTCTGTGCAATCTGCCCGCTACTCTGGTGGTGATTTGCTTTTGAAAGTAAAAATGGAGAACAAAGGTAAGGATTCTGTGCGCTTCTTGTATAGTTTTTTAGATGTTACCGATGATAAAGGGCGAACGCTGAGCGCTAGTACCGAAGGTTTACCAACAGAATTGCCTGTCAATGGGCCAGCATTTTCAGGTACAGTGAGCATTCCCACTGCTTTGCTTGATGATGTCAAGAAAATATCACTTGCTTTGACTGATTATCCTGCTCAAGAATTAAAGCTAGAGGCGTTGAATATTCCTGTAGAAAGGTAGGAGGGGCAATTTTAGATTTTAGATTTTAGATTTTAGATTGGGGACTTAGTACTAAGCAATTGAACTAATCCCTAATACCCAAAACTTAATCCAAAATCCAAAATCCAAAATCCAAAATCCAAGAATCGAGGGCGTGAATTTTACACGAGCTTTGGCGGTGAGTGGTTTTCCTAATTTAATTTGGACGGAGGCGGGGCTGCGATTGTTGTCAGTTTTACTGCTGATTGCCATAAATGCGTTTTTTGTGACGGCGGAATTTTCGATGGTGAGCGTGCGGCGATCGCGTATTCACCAGCTAGTTAAAGCTGGGGATGTTCCAGCAAGAGCTGTGGAGATGCTACAACGCAGTATTGACCGACTGCTATCTACCACCCAGTTAGGTATTACACTCTCTAGCTTGGCTCTGGGATGGATTGGAGAAAGTACAATTGTCGTCTTGGTAAATGCATGGTTAAAATCCTGGCCTCTACCCAGTGGAATGACTACCTTCATCGCCCATTCCTTATCAATTCCCATTGCCTTTTTCTTAATTGCCTACTTGCAAATTGTTTTAGGCGAATTATGTCCTAAATCATTAGCAATGCTGTATTCAGAACAGTTAGCCCGGTTTTTAGGACCTTCAGTAAAAGCGATCGTTCGTTTTTTCAACCCCTTCATTTGGATTCTCAACCAATCAACTCGTTGCTTGTTGCGAATTTTTGGCATCCAATACAGTGGTCAAGGCTGGAGACCACCTGTAACTCCCGAAGAATTGCAAGTGATTATCTCTACAGAATGGGGTTCTACTGGTTTACAGCGTGCGGAGCGAGAACTGCTCAATAATGTCTTTGAGTTTGGGGATGTCATGGCTCAAGCTGTGATGATCCCCCGCACCAGTATTGTGGCGCTGCCAAAAGATGCTACTTTCCAGGCATTACTCAAGGAAATGGCTGCTACTGGTTATTCCCGCTATCCTTTGATTGGTGAATCTTTGGACGATGTTCGCGGCATTGTTTATTTTAAAGATTTGGCACAACCTTTAGCTGTAGGCAAGTTAACCTTAGAGACACAAATTCAACCTTGGATGCGTCCGGCTCGGTTTGTTCCAGAACACACCCCCTTGAGTGAACTTTTGCCGATGATGCAGCAAGAAAAACCAGCTATGGTCATGGTGGTCAATGAATTTGGCGGTACTGTGGGACTAGTGACCATCAAAGATGTCATTGCCGAAATCATTGGCGACGCCAGCGTTCCTGAAAACAACGACGATTTGCTAATCCAGATGTTAGGCGAAGATAAATTTCTGGTGCAGGCACAAATCAACCTTGAAGACCTCAACGAGGTTTTGCATCTCGATTTACCCTTGACAAGAGAATACCAGACACTGGGAGGCTTTTTGCTGTATCAGTTACAGAAAATTCCGCCCATTGGCGAAACCTTCCATTATCAAAATCTTGAATTCACTGTGGTGTCAGTTATGGGACCACGCCTACATCAAATTCAGCTGCGACGGATGGAGGAGTTAGGAGTTGAGAGTTAGGAGTTGAGAGTTAGGAGTTGAGAGTTAGGAGTGAGGAGTTTTTTTACTCATAACTCATAACTCATAACTCATAACTCCTCACTTAAAAACTATAAGCCAGTGGATCGACGAGTCCCAATTCGGCAAAAGCTGCTAGCCGCAAACGACAAGAATCACACACACCGCAGGCAACATCACCGCCGGCATAGCAAGACCAAGTTAGCTCCCAAGGAACTCCCAATTGGTTGCCTAGTTGAATGATTTCGGTTTTTTTCAGGTTAATCAGGGGTGCAACAATGTTAATTGGTTGTCCTTCACGCCCTTGTTTAGTTCCCAGACGAAAAACTTCTTGCATAGCTTGGATATAATCGGGGCGACAGTCAGGATATCCTGAATAATCTAAGGCATTGACGCCAATATAAACACGCTCAGCTGCGATCGCTTCGGCGTAACTCAAAGCAAAGCTTAAAAAGATCGTATTACGAGCCGGAACATAGGTAACAGGAATATTTTGAGCCATTTGATCCAGGGAACGCTCTTGAGGTAAATCAATGGCGTCATCCGTAAGTGCCGAACCGCCCCATTGTCGTAAATCAAAATTAACCACCTGATGTTTTACGACCCCAGCTTTTTGACCAACGAGCAAGGCTGACTGTAATTCTCGTCGGTGTCGCTGCTGGTAATCAAAAGAAATCGCATGACATTCACAGCCATCTATCTTAGCTTTATACAAAATTGTGGAAGAGTCCAATCCCCCAGATAAGAGAATTACAGCTTTCATCTCGGTTGCAAATTTGGGATTTCAAATCGCTAAATCACGCTTCAACAAGATGCCAACAAGCAATGCCAAAAATACTCCTTAATTTCTGTGAGTGATTGTAAACACCTTTTGCACCCCAGATATTCAAAAGAAACAATCCACACCAGTTTCTCTCAAAAAGTGGTGCGATGTCTACGACTGATGCTGCAAATAATCATCGAAAAACTGTTTCAGCTAATCAGCAGCAGTAATTACCAATACCATTTTTTGGTAAAAAAAGCATAAGTATTACTGGTTTATTATCTTGTAATTTTAATGCTGCTAATCAATTTTAGATTGGGAATTTTGGATTGAAAGAGACTATAAGGGTAGATTGCTCAGTGATTTTAGATTAACAATAGCGCAGCTAAGCCAGAACCAGGCTCGGAACGAGCGTCTTTTGGATTTGTTCTGTCTACCAAGGAGGTTGCTCTGAACCCCAAAACAATCTAAAATCCAAAATCCAAAATCCAAAATTGCTATGCTAATTAATTGCCTAACTGTAACCTTAAGGAAAATCGAAGCACAAGAAAGCGATCCTTAGAATTTTAGAGAATTCATACTTAAGTCTTACCGAATATTCTAAAGTTAATAAAAAGACACACATTTTTTTCTAGAAAATGCAAAATGCAAACCAAAGCCGAACTATCTATACAAAAGATAGCTGGATTGCGGGAACCGATCGCAAACTTTGAAATTCTTCATAAACATAGGCTCTATGTTACCATCTGGATGGTTTTAGACGGATCGTAACTGGCTTTCTTTGTATAAACGCCAACGGCCGTAGCGTCTCTAAATTTGGTGGTTGAGGAGAGAATAATAGTGCAAAATAGTATGTCACTGGCAGAACCGAATCCATATACACAGCGCAACCAGCCACGACCAATCCGCATAGGCGTGATTGGGGTGGGTAACATGGGACAACACCACGCTCGCGTCTTGAGTTCAATGAAAGATGTTGAACTAGTCGGTGTAGCAGATATTAACGTCGAACGAGGGTTAGAAACTGCCAGCAAGTACAAAGTGCGTTTTTTTGAAGACTACTGTGACTTGCTACCCCTGGTGGAAGCAGTTTGTATTGCTGTTCCCACCCGGCTGCATTACGCTGTGGGCATTAGCTGTCTGTTAGCGGGAATTCATGTTTTGATTGAAAAACCGATCGCAGCCAGTATTTCTGAAGCAGAATCCCTAGTAAATGCGGCAGCTGAGTCTCAATGTATCCTGCAAGTAGGTCATATTGAGCGCTTCAATCCAGCATTTAGGGAACTCAGCCAAGTCCTGAAAACAGAAGAATTACTGGCATTAGAAGCACATCGCATGAGTCCTTACTCAGACCGAGCAAACGATGTTTCGGTTGTCCTGGATTTAATGATCCATGACATTGACCTACTTCTAGAATTAGCAGCTTCCCCAGTGACCAAATTGACCGCTAGCGGTACTCGTGCCCTAGACTCCGGTTATTTAGATTATGTAACTGCCACTCTGGGCTTTGCTAATGGTATAGTAGCTACTTTGACTGCCAGTAAAGTCACTCACCGCAAAATTCGCCGGATTGTTGCCCATTGCAAAAACTCATTCACTGAGGCAGATTTTCTCAAGAATGAAATTTTGATTCACCGACAAACAAATGCTAACTCTCTTACCGACCATCGACAAGTACTTTACAGGCAGGATGGCGTGATTGAAAAAGTCTACACCAGCAATATTCAACCACTGAGTGCAGAATTGGAACATTTTGTCAACTGTGTACACGGTGGCAATCAACCCTCAGTCGGTGGCGAACAAGCTCTCAAAGCCCTGAGATTGGCCAGTTTAATTGAGCAGATGGCCTTAGAAGACAGAGTTTGGAATCCCTTAGACTGGCAATCGGAACCAAGAGTACAATCATTGACTCCGACAGTCTAGAACTGGACAAGGGGATGAGGGGATGAGGGGGATGGGGAGATGGGGGGAATAAACAATGCCTGATACCGAATACCCAATGCCCCATCCCCAATACCCTATATCCTAGAACAGAACCCTAGAGTGTGTTTTCCAATTTGCCATCAAATCTTTAGATCCTTTTTAGTCCTTTGAAAAAGCAGGCTAAGGGGGATCTAAATTATTTAGAAAACAAAACCTAGTTTGAAAATAAGGAGTAGGGAGTGGGAGTGGGGAGTGGGAAGTGGGGAGATGAGGCAGTGAGGGATAAGAATTAATAACCAATGCCCCATGCCCCATGCCCAATGCCCAATAAAAAAACTAGTGCAGTAATTTTGAGGAATTGACTCAATGCTTGAATGGATAACTAACACTATCAACTCTTTGGGCTATTGGGGAATCGCCCTGTTGATGTTCGTAGAAAACCTCTTTCCACCCATTCCTTCAGAATTGATTATGCCACTGGCTGGATTTACAGCAAGCCCATATCAACCAGGAGGGGCAAAACTGAATATCATTGGTGTGTTTTTCGCAGGAGTTTTGGGTTCGGTTTTGGGCGCACTTGTTTGGTACTATCCAGGTAAGTTTTTGGGCGAAAAGCGCTTGAAAGCTTGGGCTGACAAATATGGTAAATGGTTGGCTGTATCCAGCAAAGATATTACTAAGGCTAAAGGCTGGTTTGATCGACAGGGTAACAAAGCAGTATTGATTGGTCGCCTTGTACCAGGAATCCGCACTTTGATTTCTGTTCCTGCGGGGATCAGCAATATGCACTTGCTACCATTTCTGTTTTACAGTACCTTAGGTAGCGCTGCTTGGGTGGGTTTGCTAACATACTCAGGATACATATTGGGTAGTCAGTATGAACTTGTGGATAAGTACCTTGCTCCTGTGTCCAAAATTGTGCTTGGGGGTTTGGTTTTAGCATTTGTTTTCTGGGTATTCAAGCGCCAACTCAGACGCACCAGAAGATAAACAGGGGCGCTTTTGGTTTGAAAGCAGTGAAAGCAGGGGTTACATCTGGCCAAAATTCGCCTACACTATGCCAAATAATACTAGATTTGCCATCGTCAGAATTAATTTTTGGCGTATTTCTAGCTACACTTGACGCAACCTAGAATTTCTGGTTGCTCGCATTTTTGTAAGATGAGCATGACAACTTTTTACATTTAAGTTAGAACTAGGAGCTTTCATGACAGACCAACCTTCCGCCGCCACCCCAATTAATGCTGCTGCCATACCGATGAATAGAGTATCGGCATCGACTCCCATAAATGCTGTTAATACTGCCAAGCCAGCCACGACTTCAGGGAAAACCATTCTGAGTGTTGATTTAGGCAGAACTTCCACAAAGACTTGTGTGAGCCGCGAACCCGGTAGTGTTGTGTTCGTACCTGCCAACGTCAAGCAAATGTCAATAGAACAGGTACGCGGTGGTGTTTTTGAAGCCCGCGCGACTGACCCTTTAATGGATTTGTGGTTGGAGTATCAAGGCAATGGATATGCTGTAGGTCAACTAGCAGCAGATTTTGGGGCGAATTTAGGAGTAGGGCAATCTAAGGTAGAGGCTGCACTGATAAAAGTGTTAGCAAGTGCTGGCTACTTCAAACTCAGAGACGATATTTCAGTTGTCCTGGGTCTGCCTTTTCTTTCTTTAGAGCAATTTGAAAAGGAAAAAGCACAGTTAATCAGCCAAGTAGGTGGCCCTCATGTGTTAAACTTTCGAGGCGAATCTGTGTCGCTGAACGTCAATAAGGTTTGGGTCATGCCAGAAGGCTACGGTAGCCTGCTATGGTCTGAAGCTCAACCGAAGAAAAGTCCCGGCAGCCCCGATTTTACAAAAATATCGGTGGCGATCGTGGATATTGGACACCAAACCGTCGATCTTTTGATGGTAGATAACTTCCGCTTTGCCAGAGGTGCTTCTAAGAGTGAAGACTTCGGTATGAATAAGTTTTATGAATTGGTAGCCGCTGAAATTGACGGAGCAGATAGCCAATCTCTAGCGCTCATTTCCGCTGTTAACAAACCCAAAGGTGAACGGTTTTACCGTCCTAAAGGTGCTAGCAAGCCTGCCAACCTAGACGATTTTCTGCCGAATCTCATTGAGATGTTTTCACGGGAAATTTGCAGCCGTGTGCTAGCTTGGCTACCAGAACGCGTCACCGATGTGATTCTGACTGGTGGAGGCGGTGAGTTTTTCTGGGAAGATGTTCAACGTCTGCTCAAGGAAGCAAAGATTAATGCTCATTTATCTGCACCTTCTAGGCAGGCGAATGCTTTGGGGCAGTATATTTATGGAGAGGCGCAATTATCTGCCGTTCGCGCTGCTAGGGCTTAAAACTAATGTTCCAATGGTCAAAAAAGGTAGTTAAATCCGTCACGTTCAACCCAGGGCTTGCTGATGAAAGCTTGTTAGCACAAGTGGAAAGTTATTTGGAGAAACAACCCGAAAAAACTTTCAGTGACCTATGTAAAGAAGCCCTGTGGCAATCCTTATGTGTACCGGAATCTGTACGACCTGCTCCAAAAACAGCAGCAGCAACAACACCGATTGAACAACAACTCGGTGAGCTGCAACGTCAAGTAGCTGGCCTTGAGGAACGTTTTTTTGCCAAGGGATCTAATCGTTTGGAGGCGTTGGAACACCATTTACTGCAACTTTCTCAACAAGTTGCACAATTGGCACTCATAGTCAATGAGCGATTGCTAATTCAGTCTCCAAGTCAAGTAGAAGTAGTAAATAATACTTCTTATACTGTTTCTGCCCCTCCTCAAGAGGTTGACCCTGTAATCAGCCGCCTTAGTCAGTTTCTCGATGATTTTTAAGGAAAAATCAAGTTTTTGAGCAGTTTTTTGCTCTTGTCATCAATCCTTAATAGTCTTTACTATTAAGGATTATTAATGTTTATATATAAATATTGACATGATTGCTGTTTGTGTATGTTGGCGATCGCTGAGACCATTTCACTTTAATAATGATACAAGGCTAATATAATAGTCTCTTCAACTGTTAGCTGCCACAAACCAGATAATTGTACAGGATCAGCCGCACTGATATTCACTGACTCCGCCAAATTTAATCGAGTAGCTAAGCGACGACGGGCAATTTGCTGCTGCGAAATAGCATTAGTCAAGTCTTGTTGAGCATTTGCTAAGTTTACCTGCGATCGCAGCACATCAAACGTCGTACCTACACCAGCTCTTTGTAAAGCTTTTGCATCCCGCAAACTAGCTTCGGAATTCTGCACAGCTGACTGATTAATTCGTACTTGTTCATCTGCTTGTTGCAAATTGTAGTAATCCAAGGTGACATTTAGGCGGATCTCTTCTGACAGACGCTCTACTTCCAATTCATCCACACGCACCTGCTCTTTCGTTGCTCCTCTAGTGGAAGCACCCGGCCCAAAATTATAGAGACTATAACTTAGTTGCAGACTACTATTAAAAGTCGTTGTAGGTTCATCTTGGCTAAAGCCCTGAGTACGTAAAAATTGAGCTTGTTCACCTAGTTGCTCTGCATAAAGCTTGCTAAAAGCAGACTGAGCGCGACTCAAATCAGTACTTAGACTAATACTTGGATAAATATTAGCTTGAACTTCTCGTAAGGCAGCACGACTGCGTTCTACCTGGAATAGTACCGCCTGTAATTCAAGATTGTTACGTCGTGCTAGTTCCAAAGCTTGCTGTAGAGTAATTGCTTGATTCTTTACTTTTTCTGACTGAAAGGGAAACTCTAGAAAATTGGGACTGGGATTGAGGTAATCGATTACTTGTGCCGCAGCAACTGCTATATCAATCAAAGCAATTGTACAATTTATACCCGCGACTATTATGTAGTGATGAGCCGACATGATTAATATTTGATACTACTTATTAAATAATGGTTCAAATATTAATACACTATATATGACAAATCAACTACATACAGTAGATTAATAATGACTTGATTGAGGCAAATGAATTTAAAATAATCTTGACAAAAATCTTAGTTAATGTGTAGAGAAAAAATCAAATTGATCCTTTGATATCAATTTCGGTTGAGTACTTATAATTTGGACTGACCCAAAGACGCGGAGAATTTTAAATTACAAGTGATTATCCGAACTTAATATGATTTGTTTTCCAAGGGTAAAAGCGATATCTACAACAAGCTCGCCTACGCACCTCTGCATCCAGAAATTTGCTCGCTTTTGTGTTGAAAGAGCCGAATACCAGTACTACATGTGAATACTATATTCTTTTTTTACTTTAGGTACTGTATAAATGCTAGAATCCTCAGGTAGACAGTTAGGATACCTAGATGGCAGTTGTAGCTAACTCAATCAAGTTTGGTACAGACGGCTGGCGGGGCGTAATTGGAGATGAGTTCACCTTTGAACGCCTAGCCCTAGTCGCGCCAGTCGCTGCGAAAGTATTATATAATACATATTATTCTACGGTGGATAGCCGGACAATAATTGTCGGTTACGATCGCCGATTTATGGCGGAAGACTTCGCTCGTGCTGTGGCCGATGCTGTCACAGCCGTCGGATTTGATGTTTTACTCAGTGAAACCTATGCCCCAACCCCGGCTTTTAGTTGGGCGGCAAAACAACTTAATGCCTTAGGGGCGCTAGTAATTACAGCCAGTCATAATCCAGGCGCATATTTAGGCTTAAAAGTCAAGGGATATTTTGGTGGCTCGGTGTCGCCAGAAGTCACCAAGGAGATAGAAGCACTTCTGCCCGAAGGAGTACCACCTGCGGCTACTCCAGGTAAGCAAGAGAAATTCGATCCTTGGCCTAGTTATACCCAAGCACTTGAACGCAAAGTTGATATTGCCAAGATTAGGGAAGCGATCGCCTCTGGTAAACTAACGGTATTTGCCGATGTCATGCATGGCGCTGCGGCTGGCGGATTGGCACAACTTCTAGGCGATAAGGTCATAGAAATCAACAGCGAACGCGACCCCTTATTTGGTGGTGGTGCGCCGGAACCCTTGCCTAAATACCTTTCCAAGCTATTTGAAGTTATCAAAACTCATCGAGAAACAGATAAATCAAGTTTATCTGTAGGATTGGTATTTGATGGAGACTGCGATCGCATCGCAGCTGTAGACGGGGAAGCTAACTTCTTGAGTTCCCAGGTGTTGATTCCCATACTAATTGACCACTTAACCCGACGACGGGACTTTAAGGGTGAAATAGTCAAAACTGTCAGTGGTTCCGACTTAATACCCCTTGTGGCAGCACTACATCAACTGTCAGTATTTGAAACAGCAGTTGGTTATAAATACATCGCCGACAGAATGTTAGCAGCAGAAGTGTTGCTGGGTGGCGAAGAGTCGGGAGGTATCGGCTATGGTAGCCATATTCCCGAACGTGACGCACTGCTATCAGCATTGTATGTGCTAGAAGCGATCGTGGAATCTGGTTTAGATTTAGGTGAATATTATCGCCACTTGCAGGAACAGACAGGATTTAACTCAGCATACGATCGCATTGATTTACCCTTAGCCAGTATGGAAGTGCGATCGCGTCTTTTGCAACAACTCCAAACCAAACCTTTAACAGAAATTGCCGGTAAAGCAGTAATTGATTGCCAAACAATTGACGGCTACAAGTACCGCCTCGCCGATAAAAGCTGGTTAATGATTCGCTTTAGCGGAACTGAACCAGTTTTACGCCTTTACTGCGAAGCCCCAACACTTGAGCAAGTGCATCAAACTCTTGCTTGGGCAAAACACTGGGCGGAGTAAAATTAATTATTAGTCATTTGTCCTTTGTCCTTAGTCATTTGTCCTTTGCAAATGACTAATGACCAATGACCAATGACTAATCACCAATGACCAATGACCAATGACTAATGACCAAATTACTAGTAGTAGCCACAGGAAATCCAGGTAAATTGCGGGAAATGCAAGCTTACCTGGCAAATTCTGGCTGGGAATTAATCCTCAAACCTGAAGAATTAGAAATTGAAGAGACAGGGGAAACCTTTGCCGCCAATGCCTGTCTCAAAGCGTCCCAAATTGCCAAAGCCACAGGAAACTGGGCGATAGCAGATGATTCTGGTTTAGAAGTAGATGCTTTGAATGGCGCACCAGGTGTGTATTCGGCACGCTACGCTAAAACTGACTCAGAACGCATTGCTAGGTTACTTGAAGAATTAGGTAACGAAGTCAATCGCCAAGCCCAATTTGTTTGTGTAGTGGCGATCGCTCGTCCCGATGGTGCGATCGCATTACAATCTGAAGGTATTTGTCGTGGCGAAATTCTTCATGCGCCTCGTGGTGATGGTGGATTTGCGTATGATCCAATTTTTTATGTGCAAGAGTTGCAATTGACTTTTGCCGAAATGACAAGGGAGTTAAAGGGGTCAATTAGCCATCGAGGTAAGGCTTTTACAGCTTTACTTCCGCAACTGGAGAGAGTTAAGAGTTAGGAGTTAAGAGTTATGAGTTGTGAGTTTAGGAATAATCAATGAAGATTTACCATAATTCCTAGCTTGTACAGACGCGATTAATCGCGTCTCTACTCATAAATCTTGTACAGACGCGATTAATCGCGTCTCTACTCATAAATTTTTTTAAACCGCTTCTGTGTTCTTTTCCCCAGTACGAATCCGAATCACTTGCTCAACAGGCGAGATGAAAATTTTACCATCACCGATTTCACCAGTGCGGGCGGCGGCGATAATTTTGTCTACTACCATATCAACCTGATTGTCGTCAACTACGATTTCCACTTTGAGTTTTTGGAGAAACTCAACGGTGTATTCAGAACCGCGATACCGTTCAGTTTGACCTTTCTGGCGTCCGAACCCCCGGACTTCAGAAACCGTCATGCCAACGATTCCAGCGTTAACCAAGGCAATTTTCACTTCATCAAGCTTAAATGGGCGGATAATAGCTTCTACTTTTTTCATATCTTTGACTTGTGACTTGTACTAGCTTCGTTTATCTATCTAACCAGATCTGTTGTCTGAAACTTTGACATACTCTTTGCCCTAGAAGGACGGAGATTCTAGGCTCAAACAGCAATAGCAGGCAAAGCCTGTCTGACATCGCCTAACCTAATGGATGATGCCCCAACCATTTGAATATTACGTGCGGCGTTTTCGTCTCTCCCGTTCACAGACTGACAGGCTGGACAACGCCATTCTCTAACTGACAAATCCAGGCTTTCTAGAAGATGTCCACAGCTAGAACAAGTTTTACTTGATGGATACCATTGATCCACGAATACCACTTGTTTATGTTTTTTCTTGGCAATCCATTCTAGGATTTGCAGGAACTCTCCAAAAGCCAAGTCTGTTATCTTCCTACCCCAAAGTCGCTGCATTCCCTTGAGGCTTAAAGTCTCAAAACAGAGGACATCAAATTTATCGGTTAACTTATGAGCTAGCTTCCAAAACCAATCACGCCGACGATTAGAAACATCCTCATGCTTGCGTACTAGATTCTTCCTTGCTCGTTCCCTATTGGATGAACCTTTTACTTTCTGAGAATGCTGGTAGGAGGCTTTTTTAATGACGTTTAGGGATTGCTTGAAAAATTGGGGCGACTCAATTTTAGTACCATCTGAGCAAGTAAGAAATGTTTTTAGCCCAAAGTCCAAGCCAGCGATTTTACCTGTCTTAACTTCAACTTCTGGGTCAACACCGTCGTCAACAACAATAACCATAAACAATTCACCCAATGGGGTGCGTTTAATGGTTAGAGTTTTGACTGTCCCCTCAATTTCCCTTGACTTCCAAAATTGATAAATTTGACTACCAATTTTTACTCGGTTGCCACCCAAAAACTTATAACCTGCAAGCTTTAGGGTGAATGATTTGTACTTCTTAACTTTTTTAAATCCTGGTGGACGAACCCCCTTTCTGTTGTGCTTAAAGAACAACTGGTAGGCTTTCTCAATACGTTGACAAATATCTTGCACCGCTTGGGAACCTACTGATTGCCAAAACAGATTTCTCTTCCGCAGTTTGGCAATATGAGACTGAAGTTTTGCACAGTTTAAGTGTTTACCCCACATCCGGTAGTACCGTTTATGCAGAGCAATACAATGGTTATAGATCACCCCAGCAGCGTTGATTGTGCGCTTGAGATGTCTATTGTGCTTGTGTTGGTATAGCTTGAACTTCAGTGTTTTCATACTTTCTATGATGCCATAAGCAGGTAGCCATTGGATAGCAAAATGAAAGAGAGATTAAGTGTGCGAATTGAACTTGTAACATGAGGAAGTTTTTGTCAAATTAGCATTTTTTTGTGGTGTTTGTGACCTAAAACATAGATAAATTCTGATATTGAGCAGATCGGCTCAGATGTTCAAAATAGCGATCAAAAGAAATTGTACGATAGCCACAAAGGCTGCTGCTGACTGTGGGAGTGTCAACTAAGGTTTTTGATGTTCAAACAAGGGACGCACAACTAAATACCCAGCAGTAAAGGCTGTAAGCATAATTAACAAGATGGTAATAATTAACCACCAGCCGCTAAGTTCCTTGGCATCTGGCTCAGCAGTAGAATAATAAGTTACTTCTTGTTCTTCTATAAAAACTGAATCTGGTGTGGAGAATTTCATTTCCCTTATGGGTGTAGAAAACTCCTGGCGGTTTTTTTGAGGTGGACGCGGACGAGAAACCTGTTGAGGTGGAGGCGCTTGTGTTACTGGCTGCTTAGCGGGGCTTTTAACGTTGCTAGAACCTTGGGAAGCTTGGTGTTCAAACATCCCATAGGAATCTACAAAACTTTGCAAGTGTGAAAAAGACTCAACAACTTTGGTAATTTCTTGGCGTAATAGTTGATTTTCTTGTGTTAATTCCTGATTTTTAGTGGTGATTGCATCTAACTTTGCTTGAGTTGCTTGCAACTCCATTGACAATTCCCGGTATACAGATAGTGGTACAGAGGGAGGGTACGCTTGACTAGTCCGTGTTGACGAATTCCTGTGAACAGAACCTGTGGTTGTTCGCATTGGGGCTTGGTATTAAAAATCAAAGTGATTAGATCGTACAGAGATGCTAACAGAGAAAGTCAGCCCTGAAACTATGCCCAAGAATAATAGAAAAATGTCGAGACGGCAAAGATTTTTTATTGGGGGCTAAGTATTAGGGACTGGGTATTGGCTACTGGGAAAACAGTCCCTAGTCCCTAGTCCCGAGCCCCTAGTCCCCACAATGGGAAGAAGTGTCCCACAGGACCCTGCCCTTCGCCAATATTTAAGGCGTAAGTCAGGGCAGTGGTTACATATTCCTTTGCCTGTTGCACCGCCTGCCACAAGTTTTTTCCCTTTGCCAGATTAGCAGCGATCGCAGCTGATAGTGTACAACCAGTACCGTGGGTATTTTTTGTCTCTACTTGCTGGCAAGTCAAAACTTCCAACTTTTCCCCATCAAACCAGATATCAACGCCACGCAAATTTCCTTGCATACCTCCACCCTTGACTAAAACAGCCTTTGTCCGTAAAGTCTTGTGAATAATTTCAGCAGCGGCTTGCATATCTTCCAAGGAATGAATTTCTAAACCGCTCAAAATCTGGGCTTCGTAGCGATTGGGGGTGATGATAGCTGCCTTGGGGATAAGGGCATGGCACAGAGTCTTCACAGCATCATTATCAATCAATTGTGCCCCAGTACGTGACACCATTACTGGATCGACTACTAGGTTATCGATTTGTAAAGCTTCTACTTGCTGGGCAACAGCAAAGATAATTTCTTGATTCAGCAACATTCCCGTTTTAGCTGCTTGTACGCCAATATCTTCAACTACTGCCTGAATTTGGGCTACAACAGCTTCTGTTGGCATGGCATCAACCCTGTTAACCCCAAGAGTGTTTTGTGCCGTGACGCAGGTTATGGCGCTAGTACCGTGGACACAGTGAAAAGCAAAGGTGCGTAAATCAGCTTGAATTCCTGCACCACCACCGCTATCTGAACCAGCAATGGTTAAAGCAACAGGTACTCTGGAGTTTATTTGGGCGTTCATATTATGAAGATTACTGGCGAGATGTTAGTTGCTTGGCGATCGCTTCCAATTGATTTTAGCCTCCGGTGCGACTTGACGATAACTAATTCCTTGTCAACCACCTTGACTCAATTGAGACAAACTTCATCAAATCCTTGTATCAAGACTTCTTCAGACTGAAAGTTAACAGCAATCACCACAAAACTTCCATAGTTTTTTTGCCATTGTTGTAAAAAATCTAACAAAAATCTGAGTATTCACTGATATCAATTACTGTTTGTGAAGGTTAGTCTAAATTTAGTTCACAAAACTCGCTTACACAGATTAAAACAGGTTTGACTAAGTTGTTACATTAGTCCCTTTAAATTAAGGGGTCAACCTACTAAAGTTTGAAACTATTCAGCTTTGACCACTGTAACTTTAAGTCCCCAGTTATCAGCCAGGGGTGCGCTTTACCATGCCGATTTGGCAGCTTCTGACCTCAGACAACGGATAAAGTTCAGAGGAATTACATACCAAATATGATTGCCGTATCGAAATATAGTACCAGCGATGCCTAGTTTGGGCTGCGCCTACGCGGTGGAGATTCGATTTGATTCGACTCCAAAGCGATCGACTCAGACACAGACGCTAATCGTCCGATTACCCCCAACAACACCCTGACGATTGACGGTATTAACATCCCTGTTTAACCATCAGCGGTTGACAGGAGAAGAAATTTCCAGTTTGACAACAGTCTTTTTAAGACCGACGCAATTTGAAGTTGCGATCGGACAACTATGAGTGTCCTCAATACTCAAAACAAATCACCCTTCTACTCTTGGCAATTAACAAACTTGCTAAGAGTCCACTACCAATTCCCTTACATATATTCGGAGTAAATCTATGGCTGGCAAAACATACTACGTTTCTCCAACAGGTAACGATGGAAGTAATGGCTTGAGTGAAGCAACTGCATTTAAGACTATAAGCAAAGCTTTTTACTCGACTTCTCTAAATGGTGGAGACACCATCTTAATAATGGATGGTGTCTACCCTCGGGGAGGAAACCTATACGGGAGAAACGGTTCTCCAGACAACTGGACAACAATAAAAGCTTATCCAGGGCACACACCTAAAATCAAAACTACAGGAAGTGGCATTAATATATTTAGTTCATCATACGTGCGGGTTGAAGGACTTGATATAGAAGGCGATCGAAAAAATGTCACTTTACAATATGCACTAGAAGCTTACAAATCCGCCGATCAAGGCAAATCAAACCCTAAAACAACTGCCAGTGGGATACAGGTAAATATTGGTAGTAATCAAGGAGTAGGCGGTACTAACCCTCATCACATTGTCATCAGTGGCAACACAGTCCGTGATTTCCCTGGTGGAGGCATTGGATTCAATGATTCAGACTACATCACTGTTGAGAAAAATATTGTATCTGGAAACGGTTGGTATTCATCTTGGGGTAATCAGGGAATTACGGCTCTCCGTAGTTTTAACTATGATAATAACACTACTGATTACAGGATAATTTTTCGAGATAACATTGCCTACGATAATAAAAGCCTGGTTCCTGTTTGGGAGACTGGTAATATTACTGAAGGGCATGGGATTATGCTGGACACAGTTGAGAGATCTAAGAATGGTGTGCCGTATACAGGTAAAGCTTTAATTGAAAATAACATCGCCTTCAATAATGGAGGGTCTGGTATTAACGTTTTTAAAGCCAAAAATGTAGACGTTATCAACAATACAGCCTACCAGAATGCTCGTGTTCTTACAACTCATGGAGAGATTGCTGTCACTTACTCAGAAAATGTAGATGTATATAACAACATAATGTATGCAAGTGACAATCAAAATGCCAATCTGATCAAATACTCCAAAAATGTAGTTTTCGATCACAACCTTGTTTATAACTCGAATCTCTTTCAAGTTTCGGATAATCCAAAAGCTACTCTTACTTTGCAGAATATTTTGGGTAAAAATCCGTTGTTCGTTGATGCGGCCAAAGGCAATTTTGCACTCCTTGCTGGAAGTCCTGCTATTGATGCTGGTTCTAATACCTTCAATAAGATCACTAACAATCTTCCTCACGATGGCGATGGTAATGGCACCGCAGTTATCGATATTGGTGCCTACGAAGTTCCAACCGCTAACACTGCTACTCCCGAAATTCAAGTTCTCAACGGTACAGATGATATTGTAGATGGGAGTAGGACTGCCATTAACTTTGGTGAGATCATTCTTGGTCAGACTCTGACTAAAACCTTTACGATTAAGAACACCGGTATAGCCGCACTTAATCTGAGTAATCTCAAACTTCCCAATGGCTTTAGTTTAGTGGGAACTCTCCCGACGAGTGTGGCTGCCAATGCTTCCACTACCATAACGGTGGCACTCAACACTACTACACCAGGCACCTATAGTGGCAGTCTGATTTTAAGCAACAACGATAGTAATGAAAGTGAGTTTGACTTTGCTATTACTGGCAAAGTTATTAGTCCCGAAATTCAAGTTCTCAACGGTACAGTTGATATTGTAGATGGGAGTACGACTGCCATTAACTTTGGTGAGGCCAATATTGGCAATACTCTGACCAAAGCCTTTACGATTAAGAACACTGGTACGGCAGCACTCAATTTGAGTAATCTCCAACTCCCCAATGGCTTTAGTTTAGTAGGAACTCTACCCACTAGTGTGGCTCCTAATGCTTCCACTACCATAACGGTGGCACTCAACACCACTACAGTCGGTACTTATAGTGGCAGACTCAGTTTAGGCAACAACGACAGTGACGAAAGTCCTTTTGACTTTGCTATTACTGGCAAAGTTACTAGTCCCGAAATTCAAATTCTCAACGGCACGGTAGACATTACAGATGGGAGTACGGCCGCCATTGACTTTGGCAGTAGCACTGTTGGTCAGACCGTGACCAAAACTTTTACGATTAAGAATACCGGTACGGGCGCACTCAACCTGACTAACCTCAAACTTCCCAACGGATTTAGTCTAGTTGGAACTCTTCCGACTAGTGTGGCTGCTAATGCCTCCACCAACATCACCCTAGCACTCAACACTACTAGACTCGGTACTTATAGCGGTAACTTCAGTTTAAGCAACAACGACAGCGATGAAAGCCCCTTTGACTTTGCCATTACTGGCAAAGTTGAACCCAAAGTTATCAATGGCACAACCGGCAATGACACCTTTATTACCCGGCTAGGCAATGGCCATGACATCATCACAAACTTTGGTGCTGTAGGTACTAGCTTAGACCCTTCAACTGCGGTGATTGCCCAAATAGATACCTTAAAATTTATTGGGGCTGGCTTAACTGCGAAAAATCTGCAATTATCTCAAACTGGGAGCAACGATTTAGAAATCACTTTTCTAAATGTGGCTAATACCAAAGTCACCTTGCAAAACTTTAAGTTAGAGAACCTCGAAAACCTAGCTGCATCAGGAACAAGGCCAGCTATCGGTAATATCATATTTGACGGACAAAGCAGTGTTACCGAGAGCTTTGATGTGATTGATGCTAGATCGACTCAAACTAGCATCTTCAACAGAAACACCGTTACTTTCCTCAATTACTTAAACAATAACGTCGTAGGTTTTGACAACTCCGATGATGTGATTAATGCTCTAGGGGGCAATGACATCATCAATGGAAAAAGTGGCAATGACCTGCTGCGGGGCGGTACCGGCAATGATACTCTCATCGGTGGAGCAGGCAATGATATTCTCGTCGGTGATGGAGGTGCTGATGCTTTCCTCTACGACACCAACGCTGCTTTTAGCAGTGCTGCTGTGGGTATTGATACCATCGCTGACTTTAGTGGTTCTGCTGGTGACAAGATTATTCTGGATAAGACTACCTTTACTGCCATTACTTCTGTTGCGGGAACGGGTTTCAGTAAGGCCAGTGATTTTCAAATCACTACTTTGGGGGCACTTAGCAATGCTGCGATCGTCTACGATCCTGTGACTGGACAGTTACTATACAATCAAAATGGTAGCGCTGCTGGTTTAGGCAGTGGTGGTCAATTTGCACAACTTACTGGTGCCCCCACTCTTAAAGCCTCGGACTTCATCATTCAAGCATAGGTGGTTAATAATTCAATTGAGAGTGGAAGTTTAATGCAAATATGAATCCACTTTCAATGCAGTTTTCACTTAAATAGACCACACGCGTAGGGGCACAATAAATACATTGCGCCTCTACGATTTTGCAATTTAATTATCAAACAGAATTCAGGAGTCAGAATTCAGCAATGTTTTTTGACCGAAAAAGCGGATAGGGCAGCTAAGCCGAGTATTTTCGAGTCGCGTCTGAATAATCGGCGTTTTTGCACCCCCACCAAATCCTAGATTTGGTGGTTTTCAATCAGTGGCGGGTTTGAATTCCCTACTGATAGCGTAGCGTAAAGCCTTCTCCTTTGGAGACGCTAACGGCATGGCAACTCCAAAAGACGCACTCGCGTTCGCTTAGAGCGAGTCCGCGTTCGCTTTTAGCGTCTCGTAGAGAGCGTTAAGATTGCTGAATTCTGTATTCTTCTTCAAACTTGCTCACTACCAAGGTTAAGAATCAACGAAAAAATCAGCATTTATCGTTTGATTTATTTTTTAAGCCTCAAGGCGATCGCTAAAATCTTTGTCAATAAGTAGGGATTAATAAGATTATCTTGGAGTCTATTGAAAATGGAATAGGCTTATTGACATGATGCGGCTGCCCTGGAGTCGATTTAAGCAACAGTACCCCTAAGGGTACTGCAAAACTATTTGAGATTATGCCAATATTCACTCAGTTGAGGCGATCGCACCTCTGAATTCAACACATTTAGAAATTACTAGGAGTCGTATAGATGCCTGCACAACTGCTCATCGAAGATGGTAGTCCGTGGTGGCTCAGTACCGATATTTGGGTAGTACCTGGTGATGACCCCGCAGCGACACCTGGACTTCCAGTCGCTGGACAAAACAACTATCTCTGGGCACAAGTCAAGAATCAGGGAGATTCTGCTGTCATTGGTGCCCGAGTTAACTTCTACTGGTCTAATCCTGCAACAGGTGTTTTGCGAAGTAACTCAGTTATAGTAGGTGCTGCCTTTGTTGATTTGGGAGCAGGAGAACAACAAGATGTCCTTTGTCTGACTCCCTGGATTCCCATCATCGTTAACAATGGTCATGAGTGCGTTGTTGCTGAAGTCGTTCACCCAGGAGATCCTTTACCCAATCCTCTGCCAGACCCCTTTGATCCGCCTACCTATCGCCAGGTGGCACAGCGGAACCTCATAGTAGTGCCGTTGCGGTTCAAATCACTGAAGTATTTTTCACTTCCTATTCAAGTTTCTGCTACTGCTCGGCAACGCAAGCAGGTTGTCTTGTCAGTAGAGCAAGTTGAAGATTCAAAACAAACTCAAAGGCTACTAGAACAGATTGGACTAGCAAAATTGCAACCCGCCAGAACTGAGTTAGTTGAGGTTGGCTTATCAACTAAGTCCATGTGTGGAGAACAAACTGATGAGCCTATTGAAAAGGATATCAAACTTGAACTCAAAACTGGTACAGCCCGCTCGGCCTACCTAGTCGTCAAGCCCATTGGTAAAAGTACCTCTGGCTATCAATTGATTCACGTCGTTGAACGCACAGATAATCAACAAATCTTGGGGGGCATCTCATTCTTGGTTTACTTTGACGAGGAGGCTGCCTAATGACTACAACAACGATGGACATTCTCAAGCGCCCGTTTTCAGTCGAGCCACTAACGGGTGTGATGTTACCAGATGGTATCTTCGACACCGCAATCTTTCAACAGCGGATTACCTGTTACTATACCAACGTAGGGATAACAAGCCTTTCCAATGTCACTATCTACTTAGAAAGCATTGGCGATCTCACTATCACTCCCCAGGCAAAAACTTACACCTTCCCTGAGATCAAACCAGGTGCTTCTATACAGGTTTCCTGGTTGGCTGACTTTCGCAATGCTTCCCCTGGGAAGAAAAACGTCAGTTTCATCGCTAAGGCAGATGGCTTAACACTTAAGCGCACCATCAAGCAAATCTTCGTTTCCAAGACAACCTACGATCCTGTCAGCAAGACCTTCACTTGTGCAGTACCTGAAGGCAGCATAACTGTGGACTTCAAAGAGGTGATTGGACCGTCGAAAGATCAACCGCGCTGCGACTGCGATCGGCCACCAAAAGGACCTCCCTTTGGTGGACCTTGGCTTGTGACTCAAATGAGTGCAGGAGTATCCCCAAATCCACCTTACAGTGGCACTTTTGGCGATCTTCCTTTTCAAGATCCTTGGTGGAAAATTTTGGGATGGATTGTATTTGCCATTGCTGCGCTTGTTGCAGCGATCGCAGCAGCTGTTGGAGAAGGAACGGCTGGAATTGCTGCGAGTGGAACTTTTGATGAATCCACTGGCTCAGTATCTTGTTGTACTCCAGATCCAGGTGGCACTGCCGATCTGACTGGTGCAGATACCGTGGCGGGGATTGCTTCAGTAGTGGGTACCGTTGGATTAGCAGTAGGACTGGCTGACACGATCGATCCGTGGCGACGTGGACAAGAAGCGACTCCTCCTGCTCCCGGTGAGCAAACTATCCGTGAGGATCTTGAAGCTAGTTTCAAGTATCTGGAGCCTCTTGTTGCGGGTAAACCCTATGCAGTGGAAGTCAGATGGTTGTACACACGGGTAACCACTGGTAAGACTTATACTTACTCAGTTTCAGAGGTGGTTAACAACATTCATGTCCTAGAGAAATTGGAAGTGACTGCTCCAGAAAAGGTTATCCTCTTCAAAGATCCATTTGTGATTCAAGCTCGTTTCCTGCGTAGAGCAGATCAACCTTTCGTTGGTGATGAGTTATATGCATATGCGATCGTTACCTCACCAAGTGGGATTGGCTTCAGAGTACCTTTGCTCGATGATGGTAATGAGTTTGATAACTTGCAAAATGACGGCACTTACACCGGAGTACTGGATTGGAAAAAAGTCCGCACTCTCCTGCGTCAGGCTGAAGAAAGAGAGAACTTAAATGGCTACTGGCGAGTGTACGTCTACGCTCAAGATGTTAATGATGCCAAGCCCGATCTGCCCCCAGAAGAAGCTGCTACACATATCGGAGGTTTTCCTGTAGCTAGCCCTGTTGAAATCAATTTTGATACTACACTACCTTGTCCTTTGACTGCCAACGCTGTTGTGTTAGTGATTTAGGGTATCTTTGCTGGGAGCAAAGTTGAGTCATAGGCGATTACTCTGCTTGAGCGATCGCCTTTTTGCGTACATTTTTCTGAATTAACTAATGACTAATAACTACTGATGTTGTTGCGATCGCCAACTTTCCAAGGCTAGGTGCAAATACTTTGCCCATTCTACCGCTAAAGGTATTTCTGTAAATGGAACGCGCACTGAGTCAGCCGATTGGGAAAATACAAACTCTAACTCTATAGAACGACCTTTATCGGGTGAATTTTCTAAATTTACGGATTTGCCATCTACCAAAAGAGATATTTCTTGAACATTAGCTAAAGAAAATGTTTCTAATTTAATCGGACCTTGGGGTGTGGGTTTACCCCAGGTTATATAGTTGCCTTTTTGACCAATTACTGAATAAATATCATACTTAGCCCGTTCAAATTGTTCTGCCCAAACACGATAAGCTTCGACTTTTTGATACTCCTTTGAGCCTTGCCAAGCTAGCCAGAAAAACATTGCTAACAGAGGTAACCACAAAAGACCATGTTCCATCGTTTCAACAGTCCTTGAAGTAAAGGTAAACTAAAGTGCAAAATCCACCAACAAGGTATCGAGATAAGTTATGGTAGTGAGCAAACTGGCAAAAAGCGGTGATGAGTTAATATGAGAAAGCTTATATTATTGTGCTTGTTTGTCATTGGGTTAGGAGCTGCCGTATTTGGTTTCCTGAATTTCCAGGGGCTGGCAGTTAAAGGTGAGTTTGAGACGATTTTGCTTGATTTTCGGGAAGATATTCCATCAAATGTGGTGCAAGAGAATCTACAAGCGATCGCCAAACAATACAACGTTACACCCCAATTAGACAACAAGTTTTCCGAAAAAGACCATGTATATATTATCAAGGGCGATGGCCAGCGGCTCCAAGAACTGAAAAAATCTCAGTTTGCCCAAGCTACAGAATTTATTGAGCCTAATTATATCTATAGAAAGATTCCGCAACCAGGTGAAACTGCTTGGCTAGGAGAATTTTTGCGACCCCAAGAAAATGATGAGGTAAGTCTCTCCTTAACAGGTCCCAATGACCAATATTACAGCAAGCAGTGGAACTTGCACACAATCGGCATCGAGAGCGCATGGACTCAAACCAAAGGCAGCGGCGTCACCGTTGCGGTAATTGACAGCGGAATTACCAAGGTGCGGGACTTGTATGAAACAAAATTCGTTAAAGGGTATGATTTTGTCAACGACACAGAAGAAGCCAAAGACGATCACGGTCATGGTACTCACGTTGCCGGAACCATTGCCCAAGCTACGAATAACAAATATGGCGTAGCTGGAATTGCCTATGAAGCTAGTCTAATGCCACTGAAGGTACTGAATTCATATGGTGGCGGTACCGTAGCCGATATTGCCGAAGCCATTAAATTTGCTGCTGATAAAGGCGCAGATGTGATTAATATGAGTTTGGGCGGTGGTGGTGAAAGCAAGTTGATGAAAGAAGCGATCGACTATGCCCATAGAAAAGGTGTAGTCATCGTTGCCGCCGCTGGCAATGAAAGCACCAATGGGGCAAGCTATCCAGCTCGCTATCCTCACGTCATTGGCGTTTCAGCAATCGGCCCAGACGGTGAAAAAGCGCCCTATTCCAACTTTGGTGCAGGGGTCGATATCTCTGCTCCTGGTGGTAGTGAAGCTGGTAAAATTCTCCAAGAAACTATCAACGAAAAAGGCGAAGGCGTATTTCTCGGCTTTCAAGGTACAAGCATGGCCTCTCCCCACGTTGCTGGTGTTGCGGCATTAATCAAAGCTACTGGTATTAAAGAACCAGATGAAATTTTAAAAATCCTCAAACAGTCAGCACGAGTTATCCAGGATGATGGTTTGAACTATTATGGCGCTGGACATCTAAATGCAGAAGCAGCAGTCAAACTAGCTGTTCAAGGGCAAATCAATTTCCAAGATTTCTTTCGGTGGTTAAGGGATAACGGTTATCTTAATCCCGGTTTTTGGATTGACGGTGGTGCAATAGCACTGTTACCCAAGATTTTAATGGTAATTGGTTCTTACCTGTTGGCTTGGTTTTTACGGGTTTATTTCCCCTTCACCTGGAGTTGGTCTTTATTTAGTGGTTTAATTGCTGGCAGTTCTGGGTTATTCTTCCTCAAGGGAATCTATATCTTTGATCTTCCCCAGTGGCCTTTTAGGGTTTTGGGCAGTTCAATTCCCGAACTCGGCAATACTCTCCAGGGAACTGATGCATTGAATCCTCTGTTTGCTAGCGTATTGATTCCCATTGTGTTAATGGCATTACTGTTAGGACATCCTAGTTGGAAATGGTTTGCTATTGGTTCAACACTAGGAGTAGCAGCTTGCTTGACAGTAAGTGCTATTTACGATTCGGCAGTTTGGGGATTTGGAAATGTTAACTTAGCACGCCTGTTCCTGATCGCCAACGCCATACTTTGTTATGGACTTGCTCGTTTAGCATTGCAAAACGAAGAAAAAGCAGCATAAATAGGAATTGGGTACTGGGTATCGGGGACTAGGTATTGGGAAAATTCTTTGTCTAATCCCCAGTCCCCAGTCCCTAGTTCTTAATCCCAACTCAGCACTACATTATGAGCATTACACTTACAGGTACAGTTCAACACCGTGATATTGGTCCAGGCGCATGGGCATTAGTTACAGAAGAGGGCGTTACTTATGAAATCCTCAGAGGGGCTGATAAAGATTTACTCAAAGCTGGACAAAAAGCAAAGGTTAAAGGACAGGTGCGTGAAGATGTTCTAACAGCTGCCATGATTGGCCCTGTCCTAGAGGTGAAATCTTTTGAGGTAATTAATTCTGACTAGATGTAGAATCTAGAACCTCTTGCAGACGGCTTCTAAATTCCCCTTTGGGATGACCTCCTTTTACCTCACCCACAATCTGAAATTCTCCTTCTGGAGAATTGCAAACGATGTAAGTAGGCCATCCCATTTCTGATTTGTCAGGATACTGAGTCAATAAAATCTTGCGATACTTGCGGTAAGCAGCTGTATCCTGCATTTTGACATCGATAAATTCTAAACCCAGTTCTTCAGCCACCTTTTTGTCATAAAAAGACATTTTGTGGCATATGCCGCACTCTTCAGAAGAAAACTTAATTACAGCTAAACTCATCGGTTGGCAACTCTTTGGTTTTAGGCTAGATATCCTAGCATAACGCCATGAAATATACCATATAGGGGGTTGCTAATGTCAACAAGAAGGTAGTAGGGAGTAGGGAGTAGGGAAGACAGCATTGAACGGGGCTTGGTCAAGAGTGCCAAATTTCCTGTTCCCAATGCCCCACTCCCTACTCTCTACTCACTTTTTTTCTCTTTTCCCAGACTTGGGACGAGTAGTTTTTGCTACTGCTGACTTGTTTTGCAGAATTGCAATTTCCCTTTGGGCATCTTGATAACTATCTTTTTGGTCTTGCTGTTGGAATAGTTTTCCAGCTTTTTTGAAATCTGCGATCGCTCCTTGTTTATTTTTCTGCTTGGCGCGAATTACACCCCGATTATAATAGGCTAAGGCATTGTTAGGATCAATGGCGATCGCTTGTGAATAATCCTGATTTGCAGCTTTCTTATTTCCCAGTTCGAGATAAGCGTTACCACGGTTATTGTAAGCCGCTGCATCATTAGGATCTAGTTTTAGTGCTTCGGTGTAATCTTGAATAGCGCCTTTATAATCTCCAAAAGAAAAGCGGTGAATACCTCTGTGGATGTAAGCAGCAATAAATTTTGGATCGAGTTGTAAAATTGTGTTGTAATCTTCAGTAGCTTCTATTTTGTTTCCTAAATCGCTGTAAATATCACCACGACTCAGATAAGCTTCTATATATTTAGGATTGATGTTAATTGCATCTGAATAATCTTTCAGGGCTGCATATTTTTGCTTATTAATAACTTGAGTTAAACCCCTTTGATAATAGGCTTTGGCATCACTGGGATTAATCTTAATTATTGTATCAAAATCTTCGATTGCTGCTTGTCTGAGTCTAAGGCGACGGCGGAGAATACCTCGCTGCAAGTAGGCTTCGGTATATTGAGGTTTGATGGCGATCGCTTTGGTAAAATCTCCAAGTGCCCCTTTATTATCTTTAAGTTGAGCGCGGGCTAATCCCCTGCCATAATAAGCGTATGCATCCTGAGAATTTAACTTAATCGTTTCGGTATAGTCGGCGATCGCTTCTTTATACTTGCCTAATTCATACAAAGCAAATGCTCGGTCATAATACGCATTAGCATCTTGAGGATTGAGCAAAATTGCTTGACTAGAGTCTGCTTGTGCTTGCTCATAGTCTCCTAATCGATAATAAGCATCGCCTCGCTTATTATAAGCCAAAGCATTTTGCGGTTCTAATTCAATCAACTGACTAAAATCTTTTACTGCTGCTTCATAGTTTCCTGCATCATATTTATTTACTCCCTCTTGATATAATTTTTGTTGAGGATTACTTTCAGATTTTGGCAACTGGAAAAACCACGTCATAACACCAAGTGTGGCACAACTAGCTATCCCCGTCATCATTAAGAGTAATTGTTTTTGATGCTGGTTTTGCTGTTCATTTTCAATATTTGCTAACTTTTTCAAATCGTCTAAAACTTCCGTTGCATACTGATAGCGTTTTCGATAATCAACACGCACCATTTTATTAATAATTTTTACTAGTTTTTTGTTAATTTTTAAATTTTTATTTTGCCAAATAATTTCACCTGTTAGCCGATTTTTCTGACTCCGCAGATTAGATATTTCGTTTGTTGGTAAACCAAGAAGTGCGGCGATGGCAACTATACCTAACGCATAGATATCGCTGTTGTATTTCAGGTTACCCTTAACCTGTTCTAGGGGTATATATTCAATATTTTCAATGGTAGTATTGATGGCTTCATTCACAGTGTTAAAGTCAACCAAAACAAACTTTTTATCTGATTCTCGGCGAATAATATTTGCTGGTTTAATATTTTGATGAATCACACCATCGCTATGTATAAATACCAAAATTTCTAAGATTTCTGATAAAAGACTAATTACTTGGTCTTCTCTTAGAGGTTGTCCTGGTAAAATTTCATCAGTTAAAGGTAATCCAGGAATAAATTCTTTGATAATATAAAATTCTTCATTTTCTTCAAAACAAGCAATCAGTTTTTGGATTTGGTTGTGTTCCTGGGCTAGTTTTTGTAAAGTTGCTGCCTTGGTGTTAAACAAGCGGCATAAAATTCTTAAACTTTGGGTATCGCTATTAGGATAACGTAACTGCTTGACGATAAATTTGCTCTCAGGAAGATTAACATCTTCAACTAGATGGGTTTTCGCATTTTCCCCATCATTCAGAACTTTTAGTATTCGGTAGCTTCTGTCCACAAAATGACTGTTCATTAATACAAATATAATATTATATTTAATTATTTGATTAAGGAAGTCGGCGCAATTACAGCTAACTAGCGGCGGCTGTCATCTCTTATAAAGTTCTGATGCTCCTAAACCTCTCTACGAGATGCCTAAGGAACGTAAGATGGTTTGCGCTTTTTGATTTGTCATTGTGCATTGGTAAGGGTTTTAAGCCTATTTACATTTCGTAACATAACTTTGTTTATTTCCACAGACCTACTTCAAGTTTAAGTGTTATTACTGGTTATTTTAAAATAAAAAACTTTTTGATAGAAAAAAGGTTAATGGCAAAATGGCATGTAAAACTCTGTATATTGCGCTAATAATACATATTGCTAATTTGATTTTTATTTCTCGAAAAACTATTAAACATTATTTACTGTTGTATATCACCAAATTTAAGTAACATTTTTACATTAAACTAAACTATGAACAATAAGTAAAGAGATAAAGGGGGTTACTTTAATGTTGATTCTTCAGCATTCACACTCATGACATCCGATCTCCAAATGCGGTAATAAGTAGGTCGGCATAAGTATTCTCGTTGAGTTCGGGCAAAAGCTAGGAAGCAGGGGGGAAGAGAGTTTTAGTTTAGTTCATTTTTATTTACATAGTTTGATTGTGGCAACTTACTTAAATGGCGAATTGAATTATCCATAACTCCATATAAAAGATTGAAAATTAACAAATTTGGTCAAAATAAAGATCGAGTAGCTACTATAAAGCGTCAATTGCTCAAGGCGCTGAGTTATCGCGACATAGCTGCTATTACTAGCCTGATTACACAGTGGCAAACAGTTGTCGGAACACAAAAGTTAACTAATTTGATTGTTAACGAGGTAATGCCAGAATGCGACTCTGACAGCCATCGTTGGTTTTGTCGAATTTTTCTTGGGCAAGGGCAATATGAACAGATGGAGGAAAAAGCCCAAAGTAACGTTTTTCAAATCCTTTTAAGTGGTGGTTTAGAACCGGGTAAAGACTTCAGCTTTGGATCTGATGGTAGACTTATTATAGGCGATCGCGCCAAGCAAATTTTACTGTGCCAAGTGCCACAGCAACGTCAGGCTTTATTTGAAGCACAGTTAGAACCCTTGTTAGTCGAAGATCGAGTTACTGCTATTGAACAGCAGTTGGGGTGTGCATTTTTTAGCAATTTGACTGAGATTGCCATCCAACAGATGCAGGTATTCAGTAATTCTCAAGCAGCGGCTTATCTGGGAGTACTGGTGGCTGGGTTAGTTTCGCGTCATCCTCAACTTCAGGATGCAGACTTTCCCACACGATTTATTGTCAGTATTCTCCAAGGATTACCTGAAGAAAGAGCAATGTTAATTCTCAACGATCCAGAGGAAAATCCTCAGTTTGATGAGCTGATTATTTTTCAAGATTTATTAGCAGCAATGGGAGATACAAAATATCATCAAATTACTGATGAAGACGGTGGTATTAACCTTGAACAACTTAAAAAGCTTGATTTAGTTTGGCGTGGTGAACGGGAAATCTCGGAACTAATAGCCATGATAGAAAAATGGCATCTCAAAAGTAAATAGGCTAGGACTTATGCATTGACAATATAGCAAGGGACTGGGGACTGGGGACTGGGTGAAAAGTCTTTTTGTGTCTAGGTTTTATCATCTGTTAATGTCCTAACCACTTTGGCTGTTGCTGTAAATATTGGGCGAAGTTTTACAATACCAAATATGAATAAGTTTAAAAACTGCATCTTTCGTAAGGGCACAGCAATGCTGTGCCCCTACAGCACGATCTATTTACGTAGTTTACCGCCGTAGGCATCGCAGGATAATTAAGAAAAGCCTGAAACAACCAGGAGCATCCTTAATTCACACCACGATGCATTTGTACAGTGCGTAAGTCCTAATTCTGCTGTATTTTCAGTTTAAGACTTGGGATTGATTACGCTGGGACAACAAATTTCTCACTACCAGCTAGATCAAAGGCTTTGTGAATAGCTTGTAAAGCTTTAACACCTCGATCTTGTGCCACAACACAGCTAATTTTGATTTCTGAAGTGGCAATCATTTGAATATTGATTTGTTGTTGGGCTAAGGCTTCAAACATTTTAGCGGCAACGCCTGGTTGTCCTAGCATACCTTTACCGACAATACTCACTTTAGCGATCGCACTATCTAAAACAACTTCACCCCATCCTAACTCTGCTGCTACTTGGGTGAGCAGTTCTTTTGCATTTTCTCCATCGATCCGCGAAACTGTAAAAGCAATATCTCGCCGGGGAACACCATCAATTACCCGACAACGCTGAGATTGAATAATCATATCAACGCTGATGTTGTGTTGCGCTAATAATCCAAACAACTTTGCTGCCATTCCTGGACGATCTGGTAATTGGCGAATAGCAAGACGCGCTTGGTTTAAGTCCAGGGCGACGCCGCGAACGGGAGGACAATTAGGCAGAGGGGCAGGGGGGCAAAGGGGCAGAGGGGAAAAACTTACTGGAACTTCTTCTCTGCTCCCCTGCTCCCCTGCTCCCCTGCTCCCCTGCTCCCCCGCTTCAATCTCAAAGGCGCTACGAAGTGCAGTAACGGCGCGATCGCATTCTCCTGCATCGACTACACAACTTACTTTGACTTCGCTGGTGGAAATCATTTGAATATTCACGCCAGCTTCGGCTAAGGTAGCGAACATCTTGGCAGCTACACCGGGACGCCCAATCATACCTGCGCCTGCGATGCTGACTTTGGCAATGTTACGTTCTACCATTACCTCGGCTTCGTCAGATTTGGGGTTGGATGGATTCCTGAGGGACGGGGCGATGGCTGCTGCTACTGCTTCGGCTCGTTTTAAAATCGGTGTGGTCACGGTAAAGGCAATGTCATTACTATTACCTTCGTGAATTGACTGAATAATCAAATCTACATCTACTTTTTGGCGGGCAATTTCGCTAAATAACCTTGCTGCTACACCTGGTTTATCGGGTACGCGCAACAAAGCGACCTTTGCTTGGTCTGTGTCAAATTCTACATTATCTACTGGACGGGCAATTTCTAGATTGATGAGCGATCGCCCTTGGGGTTTAGCTGATGTCACCCAAGTACCTGGCTGATCTGTCCAGCTAGATCTGACTACAAGGGGAACACCATAGTTACGAGCAATTTCCACAGCCCGCGGATGCAACACTTTTGCCCCCAAGCTAGCTAGTTCTAGCATTTCATTGCAGGTGATGGCATCCATCAACTGAGCTTCGGGAACCAAGCGGGGGTCTGTAGTTAAAATCCCTGGAACGTCTGTATAAATTTCACAAAAATTGGCTTGTAATGCTGCTGCTAGAGCTACTGCTGAAGTGTCAGAACCACCACGCCCCAAAGTCGTAATTTCCATTTCTCCAGCGCTGGATATGCCTTGAAACCCAGCTACTACAACTACTTTACCTGCTTTGATGTGGCGAGTTAGGCGAGTAGTTTCAATATGCAAAATCCGAGCGCGGCTGTGTTCTGCTTCGGTAACAATTCCTACCTGAGCGCCAGTCATGGAAATTGCTGCTTGTCCGAGTTCCTGCAACGCCATACTGAGTAAAGCAATGGTGACTTGTTCGCCGGTGGAAAGTAGCATATCCATTTCCCGGCGGCTAGGATTTGGCGAAATTTCATTAGCTAGTTTGACGAGTCCATCGGTGGTTTTGCCCATTGCCGAAACCACTACAACCACAGAGTTTCCAGCTTTGACAGTTTTGTAGACGCGCACTGCAACAGCTTGAATGCGTTCGACTGAACCGACAGATGTACCACCGTATTTTTGAACTATGAGCGCCATAACTTTTAGTCAATCAATTGTGTCTGTTTTGCTCAATGCCCCCGCCGGGTTAGGAAGCGTTGAAGGTATTAATAGATATTTAGTTTACAAGTATTTAGAGCAGAAATTGATTATTCAAAAACGACATCTTCGTAAAGTGCTGCCATTGTTTCCTGAAAATCCACGCTGTTGAGTCGAAATGATTTATCTTCTGCTGTGTAGGATTGCAAAACCCACAATCCTTCATCGTTGCGGCGAAAACACTCGACTCGCTGACGTTTTGTATTAATTAAAACATATTCTTGCAGACTTTCCAGTGTTTGATAGTCGGCAAACTTGTCGCCCCGGTCAAAGGCTTCGGTAAAATTAGATAAAACTTCCACAATTAAACAAAGAAATCTTTTATAAACTGGTGTTTCTTGGTCTCGTCGATCGCAAGTAACCATGACATCAGGATAATAAAAGCGATTCAGATACTGAAAATTCTGCGGGGACATACGGCTGGAATTTGGGGAGTCGCTTTGAGCAAAGACGGACAGTTAGTGGCTTCATCGAGTCCGAATGAGACTATCCTCTGGCGCAAGGACGGGATGAGCTATGGGCGCTTAAAAGGGCGAAGCGTTCGGTTTGGCTCAGTTGCGATGCGATCGCTCCAGATGGTAAAACGATCGCTACTGTTGGTGTAGACCAATCAGTTAAGCTTTGGAGTGCGAACGGTACATTACTTCATAGTTTCAAAGGACATCAGGGTAGTGTTAAGAGCCTCGCTTTTAGCCCTGACGGTAATATGCTGGCATCTTCGAGTAGCGATCGCACAGTCAAACTTTGGCGGCTAGACGGCACCGAAATCGCTACTTTTAGAGGACACACCGCTGGGCTGTGGGGGCTGGCTTTTAGTCCCGACGGTTCAATACTTGCATCGACCAGTGGCGACAAGACAGTAAAGCTGTGGCGTTTACACACCTCTCCTACACCCAAACGGTTGGGAGAGAGCAGCTTATTCAAAACTCTTCAAGGACAAATCTAATTGGACATAATGCTGGGGTTAAGGGATTAGCATTCGCTCCTGACGGCAAAACTCTGGTATCGGCTTCTGAGGACAAAACGGTAATTTTGTCGAATTTAGAGCAGTCTGTAGAACTAGATAAGAGAGAACTTAACAGCTTTTTTTGTTGATTTGCCATATCAGTATTGGCAAATAAAGACTTTAACTCTGGGTGTGCTTGAAAAAGATTATTGTAGAAACTGGCTGCAAATTCATCAGCATGAGGTTTAACTTTTGCAAAACTTTGCTCTAAGATTTCAATATTTAAAGACATACTTGTTTCCTTAATATCACTTTGTAATGATGACTCGCTGGGGGAATAGATATTAGAAAAGCTATATTTTCTAAGTGAGAAGCAGTACTTCAATAAACTGATGCCAAGTCAAAGATTTTCCTCCAGTTTTTGCTTGTAAAAAATTAACTTCATCATGTGATAATGGGAGTTATCCAACACTTTGAGATATTAAAACTTAGGCAGAAACCGGATTGATCGGCCGACTATATTAGGGGTTTTACTGTAAGCTACTCTCAATCAACCCTGTTTCTGAGGTTGGAGCAAGATATTAGACAAGTTGATCGAACAGATGCATAAATCGTTCAGTGTCTACATCTAAACAAGCTTCTACGTTAGGCGGATTGGTTCTTTCATCTCGGCGATCGCGTCTATCTGCCAGTGACATACCAGTTGTAAATCGTCCTTGAGTTTCAACCATCATATACAAGGACTCTGTTTTGACCAAACTCGGATCGATCGCCACCGCCATCGCTAAAGGATCGTGTAAATAACATCCGTAAAAGCCTTCGTTGTCACGGTAGAAGGCCATATAAATTTCTGTGCAGTCGGCAATAAACTGGGTAACTTTTGTAGGACGATGTTGTAAATTATCTTCAACAACTTGACGGGGTAAGGGGGCTTTCATCGCCACATCTAAACCCACTAAAGTCAGAGGAATTTCCGATTCCATAACAATTTGAGCCGCATCAGGATCGACAAAAAAGTTAAATTCAGCAGCGGCTGTAATATTTCCAGGTACAGTCACAGCCCCACCCATGATCGCAATTCGCCCTACTTTTTTCATGGTTGCACTATCTTTTTGAATCACTGTTGCTAGATTCGTGAGCGGTCCTAATGCAATAATGGTGAGACTGTTGCCGTATTCTTGAGCGGCTTTGAGCAGGAGAGCGATCGCATCCTCCTTAGACGGCTCAATCGTCAGTTGCCCATAGCGCGGTGTACCATCAGTTTCGTGAAAGCGATCGAGTTCACCCAAACCATCTGCCCCATGAATTCCGGCAGCATTAAACGGCGGTTTTTTCAGAGGCTGTTCACAACCTTTGGCAATGATAGGCAACGTATCGGGTTGAACAATACTCACTACGCGCAATACATTATTCACCGCTCGATCGACATTAATATTGCCAGCGACAACTGTGATGGCTTTCAGGTCTAATTGCGGTGCGTTTAATGCCATAATCAAAGCCAAGGCATCATCAACACCACCGTCTGTATCAACTATTACTGGTATGGGCTGATTTTGAAGGGCTATCATCCTAATTACTGCTCCATTTAAATCATTACTATGCACTACTACCAAATTTCGGTCTTTCTGCTTTGGCTGGAGTTGGAGATAATCCAGAATCACGGCGTTTAGAAAAAGTATTGCACTATCTTTACGAGCATTTAAATCGCTTCTACAACTTCCAGGGATTACACGCCTACAAAGAGAAGTTTCACCCCCGCTGGGAACCGCGTTATTTAGTTTACCCCAGTTTAGCTGCCTTACCAGATGTAGTTGTAGCATTAATTCGCGGTGATTCAGGCGATCGCCTCTTCGATTATTTCAAACCCGGAGCCTATATGCAAAAACTGAATATTACAGCAAAAATCTAGCAATGCCAAATCATTTGTGAACAACAAGCTCCCCGACTTATCAAAAAAGTCGGGGAGCTGTGGCTTTCAATAGCTTATAGCGGTTCCCATTCAGATGCCGTACAACATTATATCGCCAGGTGTAGGGGCACGGCACTGCCCATTGGTGTCAACTTAACGTGAAACCCTTGTAATGACGTTAGAGCAAAGTTACTCAATTACCAATAGACTTCTTGCAAAAGTCCTTATTTTTACCTTCTTCTTTGCGCCTTTGCGCCTTTGCGTGAGATAAAAACTTATTTATACAAGAGGTCTAATTAATCCGGAGTTACCCCACCCCGGCTTTGCTGACGCAAAACCTCCCCTCCCCTTACTAAGGGGAGGGGATTGAGGGGTGGGGTATAACCTTTGTGGGACAAGCGTTTAAGCTTAAGTTGATACCTATGGGCACTGCCGTGCCCCTACAGGTATACCTCACTAAAAACTTAATGACTCTACCCCAAGTGCTGAGCGGATAACTAAATCAGCAATGGTACTAAGTCCCGTGCCAAATTCGGGAATTATAAATAGAAGCATCATTGCAAAGAGTCCGAATTGGGTATTTTCTAATGCCTTTAACTTAGGGAAAATTTCACTGAACACATGAAAGCCATCAAGTGGTGGAATTGGCAAGAGATTAAACAGAAATAAAATCAAATTTATTCGAGCCGCTAGGTAAAGAAATTCGACACTGAATAGTCCTGGAAGGCTCAAGTTAGCAATAAGTTTAAGCACTGCAATAAATAGAATGCCTAAAGTCAGATTTGATAATGGCCCAGCTGCGGATACCAAAATATTGCCTAGCTTGGGAGAGCGGAATTTAGAAGGGTTGACGGGCATTTGTCCCCAGGCTATACCCATGAGACAGAGAAAGATGATTGATTCTTTGCCCATGTGAACTACAGGATTAAGGGTGAGATGACCAGTTTTTTGTGGAGTGTTATCTCCCTGACTCATAGCAGCCCAGCCGTGAGCAAGTTCGTGCAAAGTGATGGAAAATATGACAATTATAATGATTCTGAAAAAATAAATCGGCTCTGTGAATAGTGTTTCAATAAACATATATTCTGGTTAGTGGTACGGTAGAAGCTGAAATTCGGGCTTTTTGAGGGCTAAGTTAAAGGGTGCATCTCACTTTTGTAGATCAATCTATATCTACAAGCTGAGATTGATGCTTTTCGCATTTTTTACCAAATATTTCTGCGAAACTAAGATGCTGTTGATTAGTTGATATGAGCGATCGCCAACCCAAACGCGATGTTAAAATCAACTTCTCTTGCCTTAACGATCAAAATTTCCATCTATCTTAAACGTGCAACTTTTGTATCATGATTTACCAGTATTTGGTAATATTTACTTGTACGATCATAAGCTGTCAATAATTAATGTTATTAAATTAACTACGTAATAAGCCTCAGTAAGTTTTGGTATATTTTAAATTTAAAAAATAACTTAGTTTTATTGTGACCAATAGCTGGCATAAGCTAGAAAAAACTCTTTTCTAGCATCTGTTTGTGTTTGTATCCTGGTAATTAGTACGTAAATAATTTTAAATATTTTGTATAGAAGTCATAATTCAGATTCCTGACGTTAACTCCTGAACTCTTTGTCGATCGGATGTTATGGGTGAAATAAGATTTCACCAAATAATTTATTTAGTTATTTTTATACTTAAAATTAAATATTATTTACTAAATAATTTAAAAATTAATACAGTAATATACAGCATAATAACGGCTTCTTGGTATTATTTTGATGCACTAATGGAGTGACGATAAACAACAATGGATGAAGATCAACGCCGTTCTTATTGGCGTGCTAATACTACTTTAATTCGTAATCTTTTAATTGTCTGGGCATTGGTTTCCCTCGTTTTCAGTATTTTGTTGGTTCAACCTTTGAATGCGATACGGTTTTTTGGCGTACCGTTTGGGTTTTGGATGGCGCAGCAAGGATCGATCCTGACATTTGTGGCATTGATTTTCATTTATGCGTTCCAAATGGACAAGCTAGACCGCAAATATAATCTCAGCAAGCAAGAAGACGAATACAATCTCAGGAAGTGAGGAAAAACCGTGTCAGTTGAAATTTGGACTATTGTATTAGTTGGACTTTCCTTCGTTGCCTACATTTATATAGGTTGGCAATCACGAGTCGAAAATACTAAAGATTTCTTCATAGCAGGTCAGGGGATACCCTCAATTGCTAATGGTGCTGCCACTGCTGCTGATTGGATGTCCGCAGCTTCGTTTATTTCAATGGCGGGGCTGATTTCTTTTTTGGGCTACGACGGTTCTATTTTTTTAATGGGGTGGACTGGTGGCTATGTACTGCTAGCATTATTGCTGGCTCCCTACCTGCGGAAATTTGGTAAGTATACAGTGCCAGATTTTGTAGGCGATCGCTACTACTCTAATATCGCTCGTTTGGTGGCTGTAGTTGCAGCTATTTTTGTTTCCCTCACCTACGTTGCTGGACAAATGCGGGGTGTGGGTATTGTTTTTAGCCGCTTCCTCCAAGTAGATATTAATACAGGTGTCATCATCGGTATGGTGATCGTCGGCTTTTTCTCAGTGTTGGGCGGCATGAAAGGCATCACCTGGACACAAGTAGCACAGTACGGTGTATTGATTGTCGCTTACTTAATTCCAGCGATCGCCATTGCTTGGTTTCTCACTGGTAATCCCATTCCCCAACTAGCATTTACTTTCAGTAATGTTGCTGACAAACTCAATCAAATCCAGCTTGACCTGGGGTTTAAGCAGTATACTGAGCCATTTGTCAACAAGTCCATGCTAGATGTGCTGTTTACCACTATCGCCTTGATGGTAGGCACCGCTGGTTTGCCTCATATTATAGTGCGGTTCTATACAGTACCGAGTGTGCGTGCAGCCCGTTTTTCCGCTGGTTGGGCACTGTTATTTATTGCCATTCTTTATACAACCGCTCCCGCCCTCTCGATGTTTGCCCGCTATAACCTGATTGATTCCCTGCACAATAAAACCGTTACAGAAGTGCAGCAGCTAGACTGGGCGACGAAGTGGGAAAAAACGAAATTGCTAAGCTTTGAAGACAAAAATAAAGATGGGCGTTTCCAGTTGACTCCCAAGAAAGAGACCAATGAAATTAACATTGACCGAGACATCATTGTGCTTTCCACCCCAGAAGTCGCTAACCTTCCTCCTTGGGTAATTGGTTTAGTAGCGGCTGGTGGGTTGGCTGCTGCTTTGTCTACAGCATCCGGTTTATTACTGGTAATTTCCAGTTCCATCGCCCATGATATCTACTACCGCATAGTAGATTCCACAGCCTCAGAACAAAAACGGGTGTTTGTTGGACGCATCATGGTGGGTTTTTCCCTCGTCCTCGCCGGATATTTTGGGGTGAATCCGCCGGGATTTGTGAGTGAGGTAGTGGCTTTTGCCTTTGGTTTAGCTGCTGCTAGCTTCTTTCCAGTGATATTCCTGGGGATTTTCGACAAACGCACCAATTCAGAAGGTGCGATCGCTGGGATGTTGACGGGATTAATTTTTACCATCATCTACATTGTCGGCGTCAAATTTGGCGGCGTACAACCCTGGTTTTTTGGTGTTTCCCCAGAAGGAATCGGTACTTTGGGCATGATTATCAACTTTATAGTTACCCTAGTAGTTTCTCGCCTAACACCACCACCGCCAGCAGAAATTCAAGCCCTAGTAGAAGATCTGCGTACACCGATTATTGAAGAATAGGGCATTGGGCATTGGGCATTGGGCATGGGGCATTGGGCATTGGGCATTGGGCATTGAGCATTGGGCATTGGGCATTGGGCATTAGTTATTTACTCTTTCTCCCCCTGCTTCCCCTGCTCTCTCACTCCCTCATCTCCCCATGCCCCATGCCCCATTACTGCCCAAGTTCTTTGATATTTTTCGTCACTTGTTGGTATAAATCATTGTTACCTTGAGTTTGAAAGATGTTTGCTGCTTGTTCCAAGTCCTTAAGTGCGCCCTCCTTGTCTCCATTTTTGGCGCGGGCGTTTCCTCGGTTATTGTAGGCGGGGGCAAAGTTAGGATTGAGGCGAATTGCTTCATTGTAATCTGCGATCGCTCCCTGGGGATCTCCATTGGCAGCACGGGCATTTCCCCGGTTATTGTAGGCGATGGCATATTTGGGGTTAAGGGTGATGGCTTGGTCAAAATCATCTAGCCCCCTGTTTTGTTCTCCTAATGAGGCGCGGGCATTACCCCGGTTATTGTAGGCTTCGGCATAGTTGGGATTTAGGCGAATCGCTTCAGTGTAATCTTTAATTGCTTCTCGGTTATTTCCGAGTGAGGCGCGGGCATTTCCTCGGTTATTGTAGGCTTCGGCATTGTTGGGATTGATACGCAGCGCTTCATTATAATCTGCGATCGCTTTTTCCTTGTCTCCCAAATCAAAGTAAGCTAATCCCCGGCCGTTGTAAGCAGCGACATATTGGGAATTTTCATTAATTGCATTGCCATAGGAAGCGATCGCTGCTTGCAAATCACCGTTGACATGCTGATTTTTTCCCTGAACATAGAATGCCTCAGCTTTATTTCTGATAGCTGAACGACGGGTAGGGGGACTAACTCCGACTTCTGTCACCAATACATTGTCATTTCTACTGCAAGAAACAATACTAATTGCTGTCAATGTAGTAAAAATAGCTATGGTAAATACTTTATTTACCTTTGTTAGTTTTTGCCTAAATAAACGCCGTATCATAAGTTCAGATAAACTACCTTGAAGAAGAATTCAGAAGTCATAAGTCAGAATTCAGAACAAGAAAATCTTGTGACTGACGCTTTTATTCTTTCTTGAGAACATCTGAAATAAATTAGTCCCAAAATCCAAATTTTAATTCTTTAGCAGAAGAATTATTCTAACTTTTGATACAGCTTTCAAAAAATTTTGTTAATTGATTGTGCAAATTTTAGATTTTACATTTTAGATTAAAAATTATTTCGCTACTCTTGCAAAAAAACAAGCTACGTGCGCCGTTTCTATTGGGCGAAACAAATGCTTTCAGCCAAAATTTAAAATCATCAAGCCTTGTGCCCTTGTCAATTTAATCACTCTGCTAACGCTGCGATCGTCGAGAAAATAGCAGCAAGGGCAATGTAAACTCAAAAGTCTCTTAATCATTCTCCGTTTCAGCATTTTGAGTTTTGGGACTTAATCGCCAAGCGGTGCTTTTGTCGATATCTACAGACAATTGTTCTAGATTTTGCCCCAAATCCTTTTGGAGTTTCTGAGTTAGTATAATGGGAAAATCTAAATTAATACCTTCGCTTTGTGTTAGATTTGCGAGTTCTGTAAACGTAGTTTTGATTGTGGTACGCTCATAACTACTCAGTTTGTAATCAGCAGTTTCAGATATATTTTGGGCTTGCATAGCTTTTTTTATACGTTCTTGTAAATGCTCAAATTCGGAATTTAATAACTTCCATTGCTGCTCAAGTTGCGAGTATCTAGCACTGAGTATTCTTAAATCTTCCGTTGCCGGATCGGGGTTAGTTTGAGCTTGTAATTCTAACAAATTCGAGTGGATTTGAGCCAGATAAATACAATCTAGGTAAGCATACTCTATTTGTTCTTCAGTGAGGGGACGTTTTCCCCAATCGCTTTGTTGTTCTTGTTTATCGATATTGTTAAAACTACAAAGTGCAGTAGCTAAAGTTTGGAGTTGATAATTTGGTAATGGCAAAAGATAATAGGGAATTTTCTTCGCAATTTCTAAAGTACAAGTAATATTTTTTGCTTTTTTACTACCGAGAATTTTTAGATCGTAACTAGCATTATGAAAAACTTTTTCAATATTAGGATTTAACATGATTTCTTGAATAAATTCAGCTATAATATCAGACTGATCCAGGACATCTAAAAGATAAACGCGATCGCCACTCATATCATGAGGATCGTCCAACACCTGAATCAGTGATAGCCTGGGATTACGGCTTTTATAGTCAGCCACTTCTGTATCTATCCACAGCGTTTTAGCATGAGTATATTCAGCGACAATGGCGCGAATTTCTTTTGCAGAAGTAAGGTAGGGCATTGGCTAATATTTCCTGGTATTTTGGGCGTGGATTACAGACAATTCGTAGGGGCGCATAGCTATGCGCCCCTACCATGTATCTCATTCAAATCAAAATCCCCATAGTTTTTTAAAGTAACATTTTGTTGGTAATTTTGCTGACAGAGAATTGGCAAAATCCTGAAATTTTGAGTTGCAAAAGCAAGGTTGTTGTAAACATCGCCAAACTTGCTCAAATCTGATAACATCGAATCACCACTGTGGGGTGGCATCGTCTCATTCCAAAAAAGCTAGTTAGTATCTACCTAAAATTAATCGCCACAGACTTATGTGTTTGTAGTCAGGACTTTAGTCCTCGATTTTTTAAGCACTAAAGTGCTTACTACGAACCTACAAAATTTTAGTCATTATTCATTAGTCATTTGCAAAGGACAAATGACTAATGAATAATGACAAATTTTTAACATTTGCTCCTCATCACAACACACAGCTTAATTAATCGCTTCAAGTACTGAATTCGGAGATAAATAATGAAAAAACTAATTCCATTTCTATTTGGTGGCATTCTGCTAACTGGCGCTGTTGGTTGCGAAGAAGCTACTAAAACTGGTTCCGAAACTCCTAGCACTACCAATGAAGCGTCTCAAGCACCAGCAACACCAGCTTCCGAAACAAATCCAAGTGTTGATAAAATTCTTAAAGTTCCAGCACAACCAACCATTGTTCCACCACTGACTACAGACACTAAAGTTAAAACCGATTCCCCAAAAACCCCAGGAACAAAAGATAAGAGTGATTTAAAAACTGAAGTTAGTAATAAGTTGAATCAAGGCTTACCAGGGAATAAGTTACAAGTTGAAAATAAAGAGGCTGAAATTATTCTCAAAGGGACAGCGGCTTCTGTTGAAGAACTCACAAAAGCTGAAACCTTGGCTAAGGAAGTTCAAGGTGTGAAAACGGTGAAGGTAGAAGCAAAAGTTGAAAGTGTGAAAAAGCCATAGGACAATAGCTGATACCATTTCACTAAAACCCTGATACACATACAATACCTTCTCTGCGAGACGCTACCCGAACGCCATTTTTTTGTAGGTTGGGCTTACCGTGTGAAAACTCAACGTATTTGTTGGGTTTCTTACCTCAACCCAACCTACGAATTGAGCGATTTTTCGATTTGGCGAAGGTATTGTCTAGCAAAACTATTTTACAGAGGTGCGATCGCCAATTTCCCAGAACGGAATAAAAAAGCGATCGCTCCATAAAATTCAAATGCGATCGCTGTTTATAATTCTTGTAGGGTGGGCATCTTGCCCGCCCTTAAAATCTAAATATCAATCTCGCTCAACTCGCGTGTGATGTGATCAAATGGTTCATCCACAAAAGCAGTATTGGCGACACCTGCTGCTGCCGCTTGTTCCTTAGCTAGATCCTTGAGTATCTGCACACCGCGAACCGTCGGCCCGATAGGTACTCCTAAAGAATTATAAGTTTCCCGTAGTCCTTGTAGCACTCGCTCATCCAACACATTTGTGTTGCCAGCAACCAGCGCATAAGTCGCGTAGCGCAAGTAATAGTCTAAATCCCGTAAACAAGCCGCATAACGACGAGTTGTATACGAATTTCCACCAGGACGAATCAATTCCGGTAGTTCTTCATATAACTTCAAACCAGCCTGCTTGACAAGTCCAGCCGCATTAGAGTTGATCGCCGCCGCTGCCTGTACCCGTGCTGTACCACTATCAAAGTATGACTTGAGGCTATCTAGCGCATTCCGGTCAAAATACCGACCAGCTACGTCATAATTCTTAATTAAACTTGTTACCGCATCGCGCATTCCTTTTTCTCCCAATCGTTGCTATCTATGGTTTGATATTTATTTGGCTGCACTTATGCACCAGTAAATTTTTGTGCTATTAAAAATAGATTCGGCACAAAAACAAACTATCCACTACATAAGGATTCTATGCCAAAGTTGACCCCTATGTGATGAACTTTCCAGTTTTGTACAGATGATCGCCGAAAGGTTAATATAACCTGTAATCAAGATATCTGTAGCACAAACTACAAAATACCCCAATGTCTAGTATTTAAGATATTTCAGGTGTGTCACGGCTTGATTGAGATCAGCAGGGTTAGGATGCAATGTAAGATTCTGGTTTTACTTTAAGGAAATTGGTAGAGAAGGAGTAACAATGACAACACCACAAGAAGTCTTGAAGAGAATTCAAGATGAAAAAATTCAGCTGATTGATCTCAAATTCATCGATACAGTAGGGACTTGGCAGCACCTCACACTGTACCAAAACCAAATCGATGAAACTGCATTCACTGATGGCGTACCTTTTGATGGTTCCAGCATCCGGGGTTGGAAAGCGATCAACGAATCAGACATGACGATGGTACTCGATCCCAACACTGCTTGGATCGACCCATTCATGGAAGTACCAACGCTAAGTATAGTTTGTAGTATTAAGGAACCCCGCACGGGTGAATGGTATAACCGTTGTCCACGGGTAATTGCTCAAAAAGCGGTAGACTACCTGGTTTCCACTGGTATTGGTGATACAGTCTACTTTGGCCCTGAAGCTGAGTTCTTTATCTTTGACAATGCTAGGTTTGCTCAAACCGCCAACGAAGGCTACTACTTCTTAGACTCCGAAGAAGGTGCTTGGAATTCCGGTAAAGCCGGCACAGCTGAAAAACCCAACTTGGGTTACAAACCACGCTTCAAAGAAGGTTACTTCCCAGTTTCGCCGACGGATTCTTTCCAAGATATCCGTACAGAAATGCTGTTGAGAATGGCAGACTTAGGTGTACCCATTGAAAAGCATCACCACGAAGTTGCTACAGGTGGTCAGTGCGAACTAGGTTTCCGGTTTGGGAAGTTGATCGAAGCGGCTGACTGGTTGATGATTTACAAATATGTCATCAAGAACGTTGCCAAAAAACATGGCAAAACCGTCACCTTTATGCCAAAACCCATTTTCGGCGATAACGGTTCGGGAATGCACTGTCACCAGTCCATCTGGAAAGATGGTCAACCTCTGTTTGCAGGTGATAAGTATGCTGGTTTGAGTGAAACAGCACTGTATTACATTGGCGGTCTTCTCAAACACGCACCAGCCCTGTTGGCCATTACCAACCCCAGTACCAACTCATACAAGCGTCTAGTACCTGGTTATGAAGCACCAGTTAACTTGGCTTACTCCCAAGGTAACCGTTCTGCTTCTATCCGTATTCCTCTGTCTGGCACTAACCCCAAAGCCAAGCGCCTAGAATTCCGTTGTCCAGATGCTACTTCTAACCCCTACTTAGCGTTCGCTGCCATGCTTTCTGCTGGTATCGATGGCATCAAAAACAAAATAGATCCTGGTTCTCCCCTAGATAAAAATATCTATGAACTCTCTCCAGAAGAACTGGCGAAGGTTCCTTCAACTCCAGGTTCTTTGGAATTGGCTTTGGAAGCACTGGAAAACGATCACGCTTTCTTGACAGAATCAGGCGTCTTCACAGAAGACTTTATCCAAAATTGGATTGACTACAAGCTGGCTAACGAAGTCAAGCAATTGCAGCTGCGCCCTCATCCCTACGAGTTTTACCTTTATTACGATGCTTAATTAAGTATTGTATCTAACTAAAATTCTAAATTTTGCCACCCTCTAGGGTGGCTTTTTTTCCCAATCGAACAGCTATTTTTTAACGTGATGCTGAAAACTATCGATATTGGGCATGGGGCATTTGGGGTGTGAGAGGGGTGAGAAGCTTTTTTATAATCTCCTCACACTCCCCATCTCCTTATCTCCCTCATCTCCCTCATCCCCGATTAGTATTAGCTCATGGTCGCGTTGCTGCGTCCATAAATCATCCGAGTCGTTGCATCTATCTTCCCTTGAATCGGGTTCCAATAGTGAGACGCTTCTTCAGGAAGACCAAGTTCTTGTGCAGCACGCATCAGCATTGATTGTTGGCGATTCTTGACTTGCTGATGTTCACGAACCATTAACGCACGAGATTTTTCTGCAATAGACATAACCATAGTCCTCCCTGTTTCTGTAGTGAATATATATTTTTTGCTTCTTTCTAAAAACTAATATAACAGAAAAAACTGTAACATACGCTACTATTTTTTATTGATTTTGGAAATTTTAGATTTTGAATGCGAGTGCATATCAAATAAAAAGCTTTGGTGTAGAGGCTTTTGGCGATTTTATTTTTCAAAATCATTATGCAAAAGCAATAACATTGTTTACAAAAATTTATATAGTGTCTGGTACTGAAGTAGAGATTGAGTAATTGATTTTTTGAATTTTTACGCTTTTTTCAGTAATCCAGTAGGAATACGGCAGTTATAAAAAATTAAGTTAGGATCGAATATAGGTTTATAAAATTTTATATAACTTTATGACAGTTACCTACCCACGTAAATTTCAGAATGCTTTGGGTGCAAGGGAAATCTTGAAACGGGTGGTGTGCGATCGCGAAATCCATCTAATTACCCTGAATCGCTACCGCTACAGCGAACAACGCAGTTGTAAAGACCTGACGGACTTAATCGAGCAACTGAATGGACAGCCACGGGAACTAGTGCGGGATTTGTCTCATCACATCTCAGATGAAGCTCGTCATGCCATGTGGCTAACTGACTTATTGGCAGAACTGGGAGCAGATATTGGTAAGCCACCCGGTTCATCCTATATCAATGAGTTTGAACGCCTGCTCGACCACGAACAACAAGATCCAGTCCAAAGCTTTGAAGATTTCGTGATTTCTTCCCTTGCCGCAATTAACGCCACCGAAAAACGGGGCTGTGAGTATTTTTCCGCCCACATTCACGCCCTCAAGCAAGCACCGCAAACAGAAGAAAACATCAAAATCCGGGAAACAATTGAAAAAATTTTACCAGAGGAAGTAGGACATGTGCGCTGGGGTAACCGTTGGCTAGCAGAACTCGCGCGTAAAAGTCCACAACATCGGCAAAAAGTAGAGCAAGCGAAGCGAAAATATACTGCAATTGAACATGCGGCCTTTGAATCAGGAATGGATATCACCTTAGGAGCCGAACTGCGGCGAGTTGCCAACCTGCTGGAAGTAGCAAATACCATGCCGGTTTGGGAACGTCCTCAATATCTGATGGAACGCTTACCCCAGACTTTGCTAGCACCTGAGTTGCAATTTACTAGGATTCAAGCTGCACAAAAAGCTTGGCAACGCGACCCGCAGGCGTTTTTCGAGAAGTTTGTGCCCATGTTCCTCAACGGTATCCAGCGAACAGAAGATAATCGCCAGAAAACAACCATGTGAGGAGAAGGAGTGGGGAGATGAGGGGGATGAGGGAGTAGAAGGAGCAGGGGAGGCAGGGGGAGAATAACCAATGCCCAATGCCCAATGCCCCATGCCCCCTGCCCCATTGTTTAGACAAGCTCAGATGAGGCGAAGATCTATTATTTGTTGATGTAGATAGCCAGCTACTCAATCTGTAAGAAAACTTATTTGGGAATAAAGAGAAGTTGCCTTGAGGTTGTTCCCCAATTAGCAAAATGTCGGAATTAGATGTTTTTTAAATTAATTGATAACCTAAGTAACATCTGTTTCAAAAGCACTTGACGGTTGAGACGCAGAGCTTCCCAGGAATAGCAGTAACAGTTGTGTGGCTTTTGAGGAGTTGGTGATGCTGTCGATCGAGGCAGTTGGTTTGATTTGCCTTTTGATTTCCAGGTTTGATGCCAACTACTATATACAGCAGATTGCAGTTCAAATATTAAGCGATCGCTGAAGATTTTCGTGTGTTAACTGTATATATTTCTGCCAGAAAAGCTGTGAAAAAAATGCTAACAACATCCTGTTTTTTGGTACTTTTTTGACAAAAACAGGCATTATCCTGCGGTAGTTAAACAACAGCATAGATGTTTGTGAATTTTTGCATCACTTCTCTGCGTCCACTACCGCGATGACGTGGCGCATCATCTGGATTTTGTTCAGATTGGAAGAAGAGCAACTGTTGCCAAGCAGGCATCGAAAGCAGCCGATTCTCTTGGAAAGTTGAGCCACTGCGTTGGACGGGTCTTCCGGCTTGAGGCAGGTGGCGTCTGTTTGCCTTTGGTATTGCCGTCAGTCGGCGTAGTTTGGGAAAGGCCGCAGAATCGTCTACAGACTTTCTGCTGGGTAAGTGATTGTCCATTGCTTGGCAGTTAGAAGCTAAGGGGCCGAACACCAGACTCGAAACTAAAAGTGAAATGGCAGCACGCATAGCAGATGTCTATTTTGGAACTCTCCACTTCACTGATACTTAGCTTTTTTATGAATATCCGGACAATTCATCAAAAAGTATTGTGTTTTACTGAAAATAAACTCTTCTTATCCTTCGTCCAGATGTTCGACTAATAACCAATTACTGAAGTGATTCTGACGACCCCATACTGTAACTAATTGTTCGTCGGGATAAGCGTTTAACTGTTGGTTGATATGCGATCGCAAAGTCACAAGCTGCCAATTTTGCCCTTGATATGCGGCCGGTGCAGTGACAGTGAATCTGTATTCTTGCCGATCCAAGCGGTAGAAAATACCTTGAAAACACTTGTTTTCTGGGATTAATACCTTGTCAACATTAGATTCAGAGTACTGATCGGTGGATGGTCTAGGGCAATCACCACTAGCTGGATAAAGTAGTGGGTTATTTAAGTAATACAGTTGTTGGTGCAGCCAATCCGAATGATTAGGTGGTAGATTAAAAAAAGGTATGATTATTGCTTTTGCGCGATCGTCTTGTAGTAGAGCTGCTTGTAGCTCCCTCACAGGTAAATCCCTTGGCTGGCAGTTTAACTCAACACACATGGCTGCTGCCATTCCCGCTCCTTGACCAATGCCCATAACCACGGGTTGTAATCTGGTTGCGCCATTGGCAATGTGGGAGACAGAAATATTCTTTTCACAAACCAAGAAACCATCCGTTGTAGCTGGAATGAGACAACTGTAGGGAATTGTAAAGGGAGTCCCAGTCCAGCGTCCCCCCCAACGGATAGATTTCGGTTGCAGTGGAAATTGAACATCAGGATAATGATGATCGTTGGCGTAATTACCAACAGCGATTGCATCATTAAATATAGATGCAACTCTACCTCCAGCAACAGGCAAAATATCCTGTTCTCGGACAGTAGTTACTCCCACTAAGCGCCGACTTTCTCGGTAATAGGGATGGAGTGCAAAAGCTGTAGGAGTGTGAGGAAATACTTGTTTTGCTAAACCATAGCGACGGCCAAGTTGATTTTGAATAAAATGGGCAAAATTTTGACTGTGCCAGCGTGATTCTTGGATAAATTCACCTCTGGCTACGTCTGACTTTATCAGTCGCTCTACCCCTTCGTCGTAGTCATTGCCACAGATTGGCCAATTAATCATGAAGCGATCGCCAGGCAAACGTCCATAATTTAAAAATGTCTCAGAACCATAACCATCCCAAGCACCTGCAAATAAGGATGGATTATAGTTGGGCGCAACCGGAATTTCTGGGGCAACATCTTCACCAAAGTCTTCCATAATCACTACATAAGTGGGCGCTTGCACTGGATATCTTTCGGTTAAAGAGTTAAACGTGACTGGGGCGCTGGGTTCTCCCCACTCAGATTGCAATTCCCAGCCCCAGCGATAAGGGATGTCACCCAAAGCTAATAAATCTCCTAATTCTGTGGCGTCGAGAATAATCTTGGCTGTGACAGCAAAATCAGCAAAGCGGACACCAGTAATAGAATCACCTTGCCGGTAAACTTCTAAAGGCACTTGAAAAGAAATCCAGTGCAGATTTGGCAATTCCCGCACCCAATCAGCAAAAATCTCTGCCCCAATGCGGGGATCGTAACTAAAAAAGCTTACCCAACAGTTATCTAATCCCCCTGGCTGTCGATGTCGTAATTCCTGCAAAAACGCACCCCATAAACCAGTTTGCAAGGCTTCTAATTCATTGCCATCGGGTGCAGACACTCCCGCACAAGTCAGCATTCCCCCTAACCAAGGAAATTCACTCACCAAAATAGTTTTAGCTCCCCGTCGCGCCGCTTGGATAGCAGCCGCGGTGCCTCCAGTTCCCCCACCGACAACCAAGACATCAGCTGTATATGTCTGATGAACCATTCTTGAACCTCACTAAGCCTTCGAGATATTGTCTCTAAATGAAGTGGGTTCAGACAAGATATAGCGGTTCACAGGTAGCTAAGTTTTCACTTTGGTTATAAGGAAATTTCAACAAATAAATTATCCAATCTTGTGGGGTGGGCATCTTGCCCGCCCAGTTTACGGTACGAGCGAGACGCCCATCCTACAAAAAATACCAGGATATTTGATTACTTGGAAGTCCCTAAGTTCCCATCTGAAATATAATGATGAATTACGAATTTTTCACAGTTATGGCTGAATCGGATTTTTCTCAGAATCACGGTATTTACTAATTAATCTTTGATGCTGGATAGGTGCATAAACCAGCGTATATAAAAAGGGTATTCCTGTTATCCCCAACGCCAAAATAGTAAATGGGTTCAGAAAACTCATCACAAAACCAAGACCTACACTAATTCCAAATGCTGCGGCGAGTAAAGATAACCAATCATCGACAATCTTCAAAATAGCCCACATTAAAAAACTGGTGGGAAAGCCAATTATTACTACATAAATTCCGCCAACAATACAAGCAAAAAATCCTCCACATATAATCCCCCACAATGACATGAAAATAATGCTCACTAAGTCACTGGGTCTATTTGAATCAACAATCATTCCATACACACTGCCGATGATAATTCCCAGTACACCAACGATGATTGCACCTCCAAATATAGCTGTGGTTATATTTTGTAAATAGTCATCTTTGTTATTAAAAAAGTTGCTAATTCCACCAATTAAAACACCTAAGACAGCCCCTAAAATAGCTGCTACTGTACCAAAAACGAAAGCTCCAGAAATACTGTCTGTGATACTAGGCACATTCCAGAGTACGATATTGTGAGATGCTAAAGTTACAACAATCCAAGGTATAATTCCAAAGAGTGCAAATGCGAGTATCTCACCAGTTAAAAACGCCCAAATTAAACTGGCATAAGATTTTGATTCTCTCTTTTCAATGGGAATTAAACCCGTTTGTACTTTCACCGTCAAAGCATGAGTAGTTGGGTATGCATTTGTATGCAAAAATAACTGACGTTTGTATAACTTATCTGCCATTAATTGACTAGTATCCACTTCAATATCGCACTTTGTATGATTGCTTGCAAACTTCTTTGGTGTAATACTAATCCAAGGATGAGAATTTGCTTCATGCGGCGGATCGTGAGGATGGGGAGCAACTTCCCAATGTCCTTTTAGTACTGTGTCTGGTATGACATTTTCAATAGTGATTGATTCTCGGATTTTTTCGCCTAAGCGTATTGCGATAAAATCTTTTATCTGATGGCTGAATTCGACTTGTGGACATCGGGTAACATCAAGAGGTATCAAAGCGTTGAGTGCTTGTTGTGCATTTGCAAAACGGTTTTTGAGTTTGGGTTGTACCATCATTTCCAACCAGTCTAGAAATCGCAGACTCAGCTTGGGTAACAAATGCCTAAATCGGATTTGGGAAGGATCGTCTTCATCGATGATATTTTGGATTTGAGTCGATTTCGTTCCTGTCAATAAGCAAATTAATGTTACTCCCAAAGCATATAAATCTGTCGCTGTTGTCGGCTTTAATAATTGTTCTGGCGGAATAAAACCAGGCGTCCCTACGAAAACACTACTACTTGAGACTTCTTGACTACCAATACGAGCAAAACCAAAATCAATTAAGTAAACATTTAATTCTGCATCTACTAAAATATTTTCTGGCTTAATATCCCGATGAATGATACAAGGAATACGACATTGGAGATATGCCAGAATCTCTAATACTTGAATGGCGATTTGTTTGATGTCTTCTGGTTCAAAAGTGCGAGGAACCGCTAAAGAAGGAGCATCAATATATTCTTGAACTAAGCAAAAGCCATTTAATGTCGGGAAGGCTCCTAAATATTTAGGAATCCTTGAATGATTGAGTTCTTGTAGAATCTCAATTTCTCGTTGGTGAGCTTTAAAATCTGACCAATTGGAATCTATTTGAGCAAAAGAATACTGCTTGATAACTACTTGATTATCCGTCGTCATAGATGACGCCAGCCAAGTAATTCTTCCTCCTTGTTGGTTACGTCCTAATTCGTGGCTAATTTTATAGCCATGTTCTGAATAATCTGGTTTACTGTTCATATTACAAGTTGATGAAATTGATTTATCTAGGCAAGTTTTGAGTATCTATTCTATCTACTTATTATTGAATGGAATTCGCCAAATCTTCATAGTGGTCTGATCTTCAGCACGAGTTATCAGAATTTTATCATCAGGACTAAAAGCGAGGATATCTCTCTGAATTTCAATACTATTTTTCAACTCACCTGTTGCTAATTCCCAAGTCTGGAGATTATCCTTAGCCTTTGTAATTAGTTTCTTACTATCTGAACTAATTTTTATAAAATCTAAGTTACTATCTAAATCTGAATTCCGATTTTTTGGAAATGTACTTTTCAAGTCACCAGTTTGCAGATTCCACATTTTCACATCTCTATTAGTAGATGCATTCCAACTCAGTAGAGTATTGTTATCTGGAATTAAGACACCAACCGATCTATAAAATTGAATATTGTGTCCAGTAAATGTACTTTTTAGTTTACCGGAAATTAAATCCCAAATTTTGATTTGCCCGTTCTTTTCAGTACTGGTAATTGTTTTTTCGTCAGGACTAATAGCAATAGATTTAATTTCGCTTGCATGACCCGTTAGCGTTTTTTGTAATGTCCCATTTCTTAAGTTCCAAATATTTAATTTTCCTATTTTATCTCCACTAACTAATATATTGCCACTTTTACTCATCTCAATTTTGGTCAATTTATTATCGTGGACAAGCTGATTTTTTAAAGTACCAGTTTTTAAGTTATAAACACTGATTAGATATTTTGTTATGTCTGGTTCAAAGGAATAAGGAGAAGCTGGTTTACTCTTTACGATCTGAGTACCACCATCAATTACTAGAGTTTGTCCATCTTGACTGGTTTCTACAAAACTAATTTCTCCTGAATTTCCTAATTCGCGTATTAATGCGCCAGTTAGTAAATTCCATATTCTGACGTTTTTAGATTCAGCACTAACTATATACTTGCCATCAGGAGTAACGCTGAGATAATCTACTACTCCTGTATGGCCTGTGAGGGTGCGTTTTAATTGACCAGTTTGTAAATTCCAAATTTTGATAGTGTTATCTAAACTGCCACTAATCACAGTATTATTATCAGCGGTAATAGCAGCAGAACTTACTGCTAATGCGTGACCTTTGAGAGTAGTTTGTAATATCTCGCTATTCGCTAATGTTGCAGGTGCTTGAGTATCAGAATTCTTGTTGGCTGTAGGAGATATAATTGAAATTCCTTTCCATAGCAGTAATTGTACTAGCAGCAATATCATGAACGGAGTCAGATTACGCTTCATAAAAGTTCCTTTCACGTTATACATATTTAGACAATCAACTCTAAAAAAAGTAAAATAATTACTTAGAATGAAGTATAAAAAATGTAAGCTTTAAAAAAGTTATGTAGTTTGATTCAGTAAAAATGTTCAAACATAATTACAAACATTTCTAAGCAGTTAAAAATATAACTCTATTTTGGAAATGGAAAATCCCTTATTAAAAAAATGTAATACTCTCTAGTTACATTTAATTGAATACGGTTGGGATTCAGATAATTTGTCCAACCATAAAATTTGTGGAGACGTTGCAGTGCAACGTCTCTACACGCCCATCAGACAAGATAATTTATCTTGATTTCGGATATTTCGTTTGTGTAGTATTTGTAGGGTGCGTTACGCGAAACGCTAACGCACCAAATCCTTAAGAATGGTGCCGTACTCTCGCCCATAACGCACCCTACGTATCTTTTCAAAAATCAAATAGCAGTCCTATAGTACAAAATAAATCTTACAGAGAATAGCTTAACGTTGACCACTAATGTTACATCTAGTATCGTTAAGCGTGGAAAAACCAACGTGAAAGCACAGGTATTTAGAGGCGTCAATCAACTGTCTTACGAAGATATCCCAGTTCCAACTCTGGAACCAGACGAGGTGCTGGTACAGGTGCGGGTTGTGGGGTTGTGTCAGTCAGATATTAAAAAAATTCGTTATCCACTGTATGAACCGCCGCGCATTTTTGGACATGAAACGGCTGGTACGATCGCAGCACTAGGCAATAATGTCAAAGGTTGGCAAGTTGGACAACGAGTAGCAGTAATGCACCACATCCCTTGTATGCATTGCGCCTATTGTCTAAATGACAATTTTTCAATGTGCGATGTCTACAAAAATATTTCCACTACCGCAGGCTTTAATGCTAGTGGCGGCGGTTTCGCCGATTATGTCAAAGTTCCCGGACATATTGTCCAAAACGGTGGGTTAATTCCCATCCCTGACAATATCAGTTTTGAAGAAGCGAGTTTTGTCGAACCTACTAACTGCTGCTTGAAAGCAGTGAAAAAAGCCCAAATTGCCCCAGGAGAAACTGTGTTAGTTACTGGTGCAGGGCCAATTGGGTTAATGTTTATCATGTTGGTGAAGTATTTCGGAGCAAAAGCGATCGCCACCGATTTACTACCCTCTAGAATTGAAAAAGCTTTGAGTGTCGGTGCAGAGGCGGCTTTTGATGCCCGTGATGCCGATTTAACAGCAAAAATCCATGCCCTAACTGGTGGACTAGGTGTTGATGTCACCCTCCTAGCTGTCCCCAGTGAAAAAGCATTTTTTCAAGCACTTGATAGTACCCGCAAAGGCGGTAAAATTCTATTTTTCGCCGAATTTCCTGATGAGGTGGAAATTCCCATTAACCCCAATATCCTCTACCGTCGGGAAATCGACTTGATAGGCAGTTATAGCTCATCTTATCGGCTTCAGAATTTGTCGGCTGATATTGTATTTAATCAGCGGATAGATGTGAAAGCATTGATTAGCGATCGCTATCCATTAAAAGATTTATCAGCAGCTGTAGAACAAGCGATCGCACCCACGGCGGAAACTTATAAAATCTTGATTTATCCGTGAAAGCGAGGTGGGGGGAGTGGGGAGTAGGGAATGGGGAGTGGGGGATGAGGGAGATGAGGAAGTGTTAAAAATAGAAGTCTAATGTTCAGAAGTTCAATGACGAAGCTCAAAGGTTCAACCACGAAGCTCAAAGGTTCAACCACGAAGCTCAGAGGTTCAACCACGAAGCTCAAAGGTTCAACCACGAAGCTCAGAGGTTCAACGATGAAGCTCAAAGGTTCAACGATGAAGCTCAAAGGTTCAACCACGAAGCTCAGAGGTTTAACCACGAAGCTCAGAGGTTTAAACTACTAATCTTAATACTCCCTCATTCCCCTCATTCCCCCACTCCCCCCATATGCCCTACACCCTACTTTTCGTCGCCCTACTAGCCTTCTACGTCGCCTGGAATCTCGGAGCAAATGATGTTGCTAACGCGATGGGAACTTCCGTAGGTTCCAAAGCTGTTACTCTCAAACAGGCACTAATAATTGCAGGGGTATTAGAGTTCACGGGTGCTGTCTTATTTGGACATCAGGTAACGGAAACCCTAGCAACGAAAATTGCTAATCCCGGTTTATTTGCTGCTACACCCGAAATACTTGTGATTGGGATGGCGACGGTGCTGGTTTCCTGTGGTGTGTGGTTGCAAATTGCCACATCGCGCGGTTTACCAGTGTCATCTTCTCATGCGGTTGTTGGTGCGATCGCTGGATTTAGCTGGGTATCTTTGGGAGTAGACGCAATTGATTGGTCATCAATTGGGATGATTACCGTTGGCTGGGTTTTAACGCCTGTAATTAGTGGTGCGATCGCAGCTTTATTCTACAGTCAAATCAAGCACTGGATTTTAGATCGACCTAATCAATTAGTGCAGTTACAAGAGTGGATTCCCTGGTTGAGTACCGTGCTGATAGGTGTATTTGGCGTGATTGTATTACCAACGCTTACTGAACCGCTAACCAATTTTGTAATTGAGCAAATTGGTTTCAAAATCCCTGCTTACGACATCCCACTGTTAACTGGTGCTGTAGCAGCAGTTGGACTCACAATTATTAGCTGGCGACAGTTAGATGAGGGAGATGAGGGAGATGAGGGAAAACTACTTTTAACTCCTAACTCCCCACTCCTAACTCCTAACTCCCCACTCCCCACTCCCCACTCCCCATTCCCCACTCCCGTCGAAAAATTATTCGCCCGATTCCAACTCCTGAGTGCTTGCTTTGTCGCTTTTGCTCATGGTTCTAATGATGTTGGTAATGCGATCGCTCCTTTAGCTGCGATCATCTACATCGATCGCACTGGTAGCGTACCTACGAATGGTATCACTATCCCTATCTGGATTTTAATCCTTGGTGGTGCTGGTATTGTTGGTGGTTTAGCTGTCTGGGGTAAAAAAGTCATCGCCACCATTGGCGAAAACATCATTTCCTTGCAACCTAGTAGTGGATTTTGTGCAGAACTGGCTACTGCTACCACCATCCTCATTGCCTCCCGGCTAGGTTTGCCAGTGTCCACTTCCCATGCCCTTGTCGGTGGTGTCGTGGGTATTGGATTGGTGCAAGATATTAAATCGATTAAGTTTAAAACTCTACAAGGTATTGCCGCCGCATGGCTAATTACAATCCCTGTTAGTGCGGTTCTCAGCGCTGCCATTTTTAGCATCGCCCGGATTTTGTTATTTTAAAAATTATTAATATTTCTCTAATTTTTACCTCTACAGTACTCCTATTTGATTTTTGAATAAACTCGCCTTCAACTCGCAAAGGCTAATTCCCTATTCTTATAAAGACGCGATTCATCGCATCTCTAGCCACTCCCATGTACGCTGTAGGAGTTCAAAAATCAAAGTGGATTGCTATAGTCGCTATCAAACCCACACTGCAACAACACCAAAAAAAGGCGTTTTTGCAGAATTGCGGCTCATTTATTAGAATGTTGTCCAGGGGATAGCGTAACCTTGAATTTCTACAGAAAGATACTTTAATCTCCATCAGAGATGTAAACTGTCACTCAAGTTACATTCCACACAAATTTACAGCTAGTTTCGCAATTCAGAGAAATTTTTGGCGATCAGGCACTCAAGAGCAAGTCTTTGATAATAATATTGCCACCAAAACAATAAATATAGGACTTACGCAAATTGTAATTTTGAATTTCGAGACAAATCTGAGATCGATTAAAAACCGGAGCGCCGACTTGGGGCGAACTGAATTTTTTTTCAATCTTGGCTTCCTGAAATCAGAATAGGGGTTGATGATTTGCGAACCCTGTGTCTAGCATGACAGAATTACGTTGAAATGCGGAAGTGCTGTTAAAATTTTTAATTTATCTGACAAAATACAGGAAATTAGTATGAGTGCCCAAGTTTACGGGAAGCAGCTTTATTGTCAAGGCGTTAGAGGTTAGAAGCTAATGGGGCGATTCGAGAAGCAACCAGAAAACCCGCGAGTTAGAGGCGAGCTCTCTAGAGCAGCGGAAAATGCTCTTTGGGCTGTAGTTGAGGACTTAGAAAATCTCCAGCAGAATGTCCTCAGAGCCTTGCAAGAAGACATAAAGCGGCTTCAGGCAGAAAAAAATCGGTTATCTGATGATATTCAAAGCTTGCTAGAAGAAAAAGAGCATTTACAGCAAGTGCGGCAAATTACTGAGCAGCAAGTATTAATTCGTCAGTTAGCAGAAGTTCTGGCAAAGCATATATCTTCACAACTGCAAACCTCTCTGGCAAATTTAGCTACGGAAAACATAGAGGGTAAATCTTACGAACAAGCTGCACTCAAATCCGCTGAGGTAAGCAGCAATGTAGTAAGTGAAATCAATGAAAAAGTCGAACATATGTTTGACAGTCTTGATGACACGGTTACTGTCACTTTTAATTCACTGCAACAAGAATTAAAGAATTATCAAAGTAATCTTTCCCAACAGCTGTCACGGATGTACAGCCAACAGCAGCAAGGGGAAGTGATTTTGACAGAGTTTGTGAATCGCCTGCATGGACAACTAGAAAAAACTATACAAGAAACTTCACGCAAAGCGCCAACAACAGGTACACCGACTGTTTTGCAGCTGACGGAGCCAGAAACAAACATTTTTTTGGATACATCCCCCCAGGTTGAGGAAGTAGTCAGAAATTCCCCTGAGCCAATTTCTGCGATTCCTACTCAATTTTCCCAAAGCCAAACTCCACCACAACAAAACGTCACTGAGCCAATTTCTGTCCTCAATCCCGATTTGTCCCAAAGCCAAAGTCCTGTAGTTCTACCACCGCAGGAAAACGTCACTGAACCAATTTCTGTCCTCAATCCCGATTTGTCCCAAAGCCAAAGTCCTGTAGTTCTACCACCGCAGGAAAACGTCACTGAACCAATTTCTGTCCTCAATCCCGATTTGTCCCAAAGCCAAAGTCCTGTAGTTCTACCACCGCAGGAAAACGTCACTGAACCAATTTCTGTCCTCAATCCCGATTTGTCCCTAAGCCAAACTCCACCACAGTCTGCTGTTGTAGTTCCCCCACCAAAGGAAAACCCCACTCAACCAATTTCTCTCCCCAGGAACGACTTATCTGAAAATGAAACTTCATCAGAACCTCCTGAAACATCAGTTCCACAGCAGCAAGCAACGCAACCTTCACTAAAAATTAACGCTCCGGAACTGGCTTCTGTTCTCCGCAAAAGTGTGCCACAGAGGAAAGCTAAACTCACACATGTGACTGCGCTGGAGCCGCCAAAGGAGGTAAAAAGTCCTATAGGGCGATCGCCCAATTCCTCAGGCTTATCCTCGATTCAAATTGGTTTTTTACTGATTGTTTTGTCCACAGTCATATCCTCGCTTTACAACGTAGCAATCAAAGTGATTTTTCACGAAGGTTCCCAAATTTTCGGGGTACTAGAGGTACAGCAGTTGCTACCACCGACTTTGGGCAATACTTTCTTAATTTTGACTATGCGATTTATGGTAGTAGTACCACTGATGGTACTGTTATCTCCCATACTGCATCCGAGACTGTGGCAAGATTTAGAAAACTTGGCTGATTCAGTCCAAGGAAATCCCACACCTACTAATGCGGCTACAAAGCAGATTTTGCTGTTGTCAATTGTCAGTGGGTGCTTTTTGTTTTTGTCTCAAGTGCTAGTTTATATTGCCATAGCTCAAGTTCCCACCGGAATTGCGATCGCACTTTTCTTTATTTATCCAATGATTACCGGTTTATTCTCGTGGTTTTTGTTGGGCGATCGCCCTACCATATTTCGTATAGGAGCGATCGCTGCAATTTGCTGCGGTGAATTATTGGTTTTAGGAACTTCTCCCACCACTGGTATTGGTAATACTTCACTAGGAAGCAGCGCCGCTATTATTTCTGGCGTAGCTTTTGCTGCTTACATAATTCTGACGCGGGTGTGTGCCAGTAAACTGCATCCGGTGACTTTTACTTTAATTAACTTCGCTACCATGTTGCTGTTGAGCTTTATTTGCTTGATGTTACCTTTACCAAGCAACTGGAACTTGCTAATTGATCCCACAAAAATGCTGGAACTGATTTTAAGCGCATTTATTTTGGGTGTCTTAACTCTTTCTGGCTATTTGCTCAATAATGCAGGGATTAGTAAGTTAGGTGGCTCACGTTCAGCCCTCATTGGTGGTAGCATCCCAGTTTTAACCGTGATTTTCGCTGGGTTAATCATTCAAGAAAATTTGGATATCGTACAAGTTATAGGAGTATTATTAGTAACTTTTGGCGCTGCTGCTTTCAGCTTTGAAACAATGCGAAATCAGGTTAAACCCTCTACTCCCACCAATTAAATAACCAATTCAATTAACTGAAGTGTGATGGTAGCTACAGTAGCTGCCATCAATTTTTGCTTGCATACCGACATTATGCATAGCAAAGTGCTGTTAGCGATAGCGGGGCGTTGAGTCAGTGCTGAATCATGAGTGAGGAGTTAGGAATTAAGAGCTATTCTCCTCCTGCTTCCCCCATCTCCCTGTAGCGAAGATTGCATTTTTAGAAATTTAGCCTGATACAGATAGGAAAACACGTATATATGAGCAGTGTGAGTATTACTGACTCAAGCAATTGAGCATGAGTACTTGCTCCACAGATAAGATTTGCAGGGAGTTGAGATGATTGCAGCACCTTTTGGAACTAGTAGCACAATTACTTCATATGATGGTATATTTTTTCTATCCTATGATGTTGAGATGATTGCAGCACCTTTTGGAACTAGTAGCACCAATGTCTAGACTAACTTGTTTTTTCAGCTTGCCAGACCATTGTAGCTACATAAATAGATGGAGCGATCGCCCAACAGAAAGCTACTAACAGATGTTTAAAAAGTCTACCGTTGTATAGTCAATTGTGTACTACAAACAATTCGCCAAAGCTAAATAAAAACCATCTTTTTCGAGTCTATAGATATCCCAGATGAACCGCGTAAACTAGTTTTTCCTTTGAGCCAGCATAATGTCATAATTAGCGTTAAGCAGCTTGACGTTGTTACTCTTGAAGGACAAGAAACTAGAAAACCTTAAAGAACTTAAAAGCTTTGTAGATTAGTTACAACACAGTTGGCTTTGAGGAGATAAATCACCGTCAAGCTAGACGTGGTGATGTCTGTAACTTTCTGAATAGATGTAGGGACGGTTATGGTAGCAACACTGTATCTGTGTGTGTACCAGAAAATATGCGATAATGGTAGTTTGAGCTACCACAAATATCATAGTTATCGCATACTAATATAGTCTGAAGTGAAGACATTGCCTTCAGCCAGGTGTATACTACCTATTTTCACTCGATTAAAAACTGTGTAAACGTGCTATTCAATTGTCTGTAATATGAGTAACGACATAGATCTGATCAAACGTCTTGACCCCAGTGCGATGGATCAGATCATGCTTTATCTGGCTTTTAGTGCCATGCGGACGAGTGGGCACAGGCATGGGGCATTTTTAGACGCAGCCGCAACAGCAGCCAAATGTGCAATTTACATGACCTATCTAGAGCAGGGACAAAACCTGCGAATGACAGGGCATTTGCATCATTTGGAGCCGAAACGGGTAAAAATTATTGTAGAAGAAGTTAGACAAGCGCTAACAGAGGGTAAACTGCTGAAGATGCTGGGTTCTCAGGAACCTCGGTATCTAATTCAACTGCCTTATGTCTGGTTAGAAAAATATCCTTGGCAACCGGGGCGATCGCGCGTTCCTGGTACGAGTCTGACAAGTGAAGAAAAAAGACAAATAGAGCAAAAACTGCCAAGCAATCTACCTGATGCCCAGTTAGTTAGCTCATTTGAGTTTTTGGATTTGATCGAATTTTTGCACAAGCGATCGCAAGAAGATTTGCCACCCGAACACCAAATGCCTTTGAGTGAAGCCTTGGGTGAGCATATCAAGCGCCGTCTGCTTTACTCAGGCACCGTAACCCGCATTGATTCTCCTTGGGGAATGCCCTTCTACGCACTGACTCGTCCTTTTTACGCCCCAGCAGATGACCAAGAACGCACTTACATCATGGTAGAAGATACCGCTCGGTATTTCCGCATGATGAAAAATTGGGCAGAACGGCGACGAAATGCCATGCGCTTGTTGGAAGAACTGGATATTCTTCCAGAAAAAATGGAGCAAGCGATGGAAGAATTGGATGAAATTATTCGTGCTTGGGCAGATAAGTATCACCAAGACGGAGGTATTGCGGTAGTTTTACAGACGGCTTTTGGCGAAAGAGAAGACTAGTACAACTGTGCAAAATTCCAAATTTCCCAAGCTGAACAACTTAGGTGAGTTCAACTAAGCTCTCTCCAACTCCTCTTTGCGTTGGAGAGGAGCATTATAGGATTTTTAATTTATTTGAATCACAATCATCCGTAGGGTAGCCCAGCTATAATTTGTGTCAACTTAAGCTCAAACGCATGTCCCACATACGCTTTACCCCACCCCCAACCCCTCCCCTTACTAAGGGGAGGGGCGGTTTTGGCTTTAGACAAAACCGGGGTGGGGTAACGCTGTGAGTAATACTTACCCCAATACGGTTCGGTTAAAGGGGAAAGGCGAAAGGTTTCAAATACATCCTTTACCCCTTACCCCCTAACCTTTTCTCAGACCACAAGGGAAGTTCATACTGCTTATCCGAACCGTATTGATATTCACCCTGTATTTTCACCCAATTGCAAAGTAGCTAATTCAATTGCTGGGCTGGGTTGGAATAATCGGTTGCGTTGCAGGTGGCGTAGTCTCGAAACTAGGACTTGAACCCGCAGGTAATGTGATCGGTGGCGTAGACGAAGATGAAACCCCGATAATGCTACTGTCACTGCCATCGATACAAGTGTCCAACGCTTGATTCGGGGGAAGCTCGATTTTACCAAGTAAGCCGACTACACACTGACCAAAACGCACTGGTAACAAACTGCGGCCGCAGTAATTTAAGGCTGCTGGATTAATTGCTTCCTTCGTTATGGAGCTGACGCCGACTACACAGGTAGCTAACTCCTCAGGACGCCTAGCTCTCCCACAGTAAGAAAAGGCATCTGCGACTGCAATTTCAGTTTGCTTGCCAATTTTAACGACACAAGCGCCAAAATCCCTGGGACGTAGCGCCTGGGCACAGCCTTGTGATGCTGCTTCTGGCGTTATACCGGCCTTCAGGAGACCTTCTGCACAAACACTGTAATCATTCCTGTAGGACGCAGCGATCGCCATATCAGGTAAAATCGTTGTCAACAATCCAGCTATTGCCAAAACTGGTACTGTTAAAATTCCTAAGGTAGAACTACCTTGTTTGTTCTGACCTTTGCTAACCGCTTTTTTGCTATTTAACATTGCCATTCTCCAAACACCCAAAGTAATGCTAACTTAAATATCTGAATTCAGAACTCAGAATTCAGGAGTCAGAATTCAGGAGTCAGAATTCAGAATTTTGAATTGGGGACTAAAGTGGGTTAGCATACTGTAAATTGTGTTATTATAAGAAATTGTGTTAATATAATGACTCTTTTGATGACTCTTTGAAAAAGAGAGCAGATTTCAAGGCAAGTTAAGTACACAACCTCAGTCTGATAGCCAAGCAAAAAGCTGGTTTTATTGCTGATTTGTGACTTCTGAATTCTGAGTTCTGAATTCTGGATTCTGATGTCAAAGTAGAATGTTTGGGTAAAGTTTAAACAGGATTAGATTAAGGAAACTCATGTCCCGATATAGAGGACCACGCCTCAGAATTATACGTCGCTTGGGCGACCTCCCTGGATTAACTCGTAAAAGCGCCAGACGCGCTTATCCGCCAGGTCAGCATGGTCAGAATCGCAAGAAGCGCTCTGAGTATGCTATTCGTCTAGAAGAAAAGCAAAAGCTCCGCTTCAACTACGGTTTAACGGAAAAGCAACTGCTGCGTTATGTGCGGAAAGCCAGACGTGTTACTGGTTCTACCGGACAAGTGTTGCTGCAATTACTAGAAATGCGTTTGGATAACACCGTTTTTCGGTTAGGTCTAGCTCCGACGATTCCAGCGGCTCGTCAACTGGTGAATCACGGTCATATAACTGTTAACGGTCGTGTAGTTAATATTGCCAGCTATCAATGTCGTCCTGGTGAAACGATCGCTGTCAGAGACCGGGAACAATCACGGAAGTTGGTAGAAAATAACTTGCAATATCCTGGTTTGGCCAACCTCCCCAGTCATTTGGAGTTTGACAAAAATAAGTTGGTTGGTAAAGTCAACGGTGTTATTGAGCGGGAATGGGTGGCACTACAAGTTAACGAACTACTTGTGGTGGAATACTACTCACGACAAGCGTAATAGTCATTTGTCCTTAGTCATTTGTCCTTAGTCATTTGCAAAGGACAAATGACCAATGACTACCCGCCAATTTGCGACATAGTGCGGGTGTATGTACCCTTAGTACCAGAGTCGCGTGCCTTAAAGTTGATTTCTGGCTTGATTGCCAGTAAACGCCTCACCTGTTCTTGTAATTGAGCAGTACTAGTACCGGAACGCAGAGCAGTTTTTAGGTCGAGTTGACCAGTTTCATTCAATAAACACGGACGCAGCCAACCATCAGCACTCAGGCGCATCCGGTTACAACGATCGCAAAAACATTCTGACATCTGACTAATAAATCCCACGGTTCCCTTCGCTCCAGGAATTTGGAACACATCGGCAGGGCCAGCACCACGGACTTGGGATTCTTTCAATCCCCAACGTTCGCGGATGAGTTGCCGTAAATCGGCTGAAGATACCCAACCGCGATCGCCAAATAAATGCAAATTACCAATGGGCATGAACTCAATAAATCTCACATGCCATTGTTTGTCAATTGTCAGGGCAGCTAAATCTAGAACTTCGCCATCGTTAACCCCAGGAATGACCACCACATTCAGCTTCAGTGGGTCAAATCCGACTTCATAGGCAGCTTGAATTCCCTGCCAAACTTGTTGCCAACGAGAACGACCGCGATTACCGATAATTTGGTCAAAAGTGTCGGCATCGAGAGAATCCAGACTAATATTAATGCGTCGCAGACCTGCATCGTAGAGGTTCTGTGCCATCGAAGCAAGCAAAAACCCGTTGGTGGTCATTGACAAGTCTTGAGTTTGGGGAAAAGAAGCGATCGCGCTTACCAAATCTACCACGTGGGGACGTAATAACGGTTCACCGCCAGTAAAACGAAAGCGGCTAAAACCAAGAGGAATAAATACCTCTTGTAAGAGGGTGAGTAGTTCTTCATCACTCAATAGTTGTTGCTTGAGAATATAGTCCAGTTCCACTCCCTCTGGCATACAGTATTGACAACGGAAGTTGCAGCGATCGATTAAACTAATGCGGAGGTAGTCTACCTGGTTCATTGTTTTTATTTTTATTGTCTTTGATTAATTAAAAACACCACTGAGGTGGTTTACCCCCCCCTCTCCTATTTTGTTGTAATTGAAAATACCGTCTTATCCCTTAAGTTAGAATTCACAGATTGTGGCATAATAAGCCGGTCGCATATACTACTCGTTAGCTATCAATTGTGCAAGATACCGACCCCATCAATGACCTTGCTGCTGCTTTGCAACAGCCAGCAGATCTCACCTTTGAACTGCCCGATCCAGAAGATGAACAGATTCTAGAGTCAGATTTTCAACAGCAGCTCGAAATAGCTTGGCAGGTATGCGATCGCTTTGATCTGCAAACTGAAATCTGGCGGGGGCGAATTTTACGGGCGATCCGCGACAGAGAGAAAATTGGTGGTGACGGGCGCGGTACAGGTTTTCTCAGATGGCTAAAAGAGCGGGAAATCAGCAAAAGTCAAGCTTATGCCTGGATTCAACTAGCTAATAGCGCTGATACCCTTTTAGAAGAAGGCAAACTAGACCCCAGTGCGGTGAATAACTTTAGCAAACGGGCATTTGTCGAAACCTCCAAAGCCGTCCCAGAAGTACAACACATGGTGAGTGAAGCCGCCCAAAAAGGCGATCGCATCACTAGGCGAGAAGTGCGACAACTCACCGATGAATGGACAGCTATGTCCTCAGAATTACTACCTGAACCAGTCAGAGCAAAAGCCGCAGATAATACCCTTTTGCCGCGCTACATTGCCCCTCTGGTAAAGGAAATGGAAAAACTGCCAGAATCGCACCAAAAGTTTATCCAAAAGGAAATAGCTGCCAATCCTGATGTAGATACTTTGAAACAAGTAACTACAGAAGCGCGTAACTTAGCAAAATACCTTAAAGGGGCAGCTCAAGTCCAGGCCTTGACACAGGAAAATATTGATATCGAAACAGCCTTAGAAGAAGCGCAAAGAGTCGGCTGTTTGAGCGTTGCTGCTGATTTGGTGAATCAAGCATCTCAAATCGAACAAACCATCGCCAAACTGTATATGACTTGGAAACGTATCGGCAATTTGGCAGATAGATTATATGTAGATACTGGTGCAAGTACACCCAACTTGCGATCGCTCCTCACTTGCTTAGAACCTCTCGGTGGTGAAATCATGGAATTGCAACTGAGTGGCACGACAGAACACACAGTACGTTTACAAATTCAGGAGACGAATTAGGGCATTGGGCAAGTGGACAGTGAACAGTGAATAGTAAACAGTTTAGAATCCCCTTGCTTCTAGCCAGGGGAGATGTCAAGTATCTTCTGTGTTACCGACAGTTCCATCAAACCAAAACCGTCGTAGCTATACTCCGAAGGTAGAGGGAGAAGTTCCGGCGATCGCTTGTCTCAACCTCATAACCAAAAAGCGATCGCACTGACACCTGAGTTAAGTAGAATAGGCGATCGCTTGTGTGAAGGTCATAGCCATGAAATGTAAGATACCAACTGATAAAATCATCAGCTTTTACCTTCTGGCTTGAAAGTGCTAAGCACTGAGCAAAAATACTAGTACAGCACGGCATAAATAAACCTACCACACCCTGCAAGAAGCCGCTTTGCGTCTACAAAATGGCGTAAAAGCCGGGAATACAATTCTTTTGACTTTTGACTTCCAAGGTAGCGGTACTAGTCCCCACTCCCCACTCCCCAGTTATTATTAGTTGAGACTTAAAAATCTGATAAAAATAGATAAAAGGTCACTTGACCTCTAACTATTAATCGGATAGCCTTAGCGTTCAGAAACATTTTATTGGGAAACCCATGAACAGAAAACTAATACTTAATTTGCTGTCCACTTCCACAATTTTCGCTTCGCTGATGTCCACCCTGGGAGTATTGAATCCTGCCCATGCTAGTATTACTCAGCGATTAATGCACACACAAGACGGTCGTAGCTGTATAACTAATCCACATGGTGGAAAAGATTTTGTGTGTATTCGAGATTCAGAAAGAAAGCAACCGTATACCTCTCAACAACGTTCCTCAACCATTGTCACATCAGTCTCAGATGAGAATATTGCGATGCTGGACTTTACTGAAGAAGAAAGCGAAGCCGCAATTAAGTTATTTGCGTGCGACTGTCCATATTGCATAAATTCTTTACGTCAGTTACGTGGTACTGGCAACTTGGTGTATTAGGCTCGAAAAGCATTGATGGCGATCGCAATAACTCGTAGTAAAGTGTTAACAACATATTGATAACTTGCATAGATGTACCAATTTTGGATTTGAGATTTGGGATTTTGGATGAAAAGTCTTAGTTAAAAAGCTGTTCCAGGAATTCCCAACAACACTACTTATCCTAATTTGGTATAAAGTATACAAACCAAAAAAAGCATTTTTAATTACAGCCAGAGGTGAAGAAGACGCGGGAACGCGGAGATGGAGAGATTAATTTTTCGGTGTTACGATGTCTTTGCGTCTTCTTATCGTTTTATCCCCGCGTAAGAGCGTCCCCTTCACTCAACCACTTCATTCACGGGGAATCTATCAATCAGTTGCATTGCCCGATAAGCATTACGCTGGAAAGAGTCGGGCAAATGGGGAACATGGGGTATCTGCGATAATAAATCCAATGTCCGCCGTAAAATTCTTACCACATCGCCTTCATCCAAAGTGGTGTTGTTGCACAGTTCTATCCACTCCATACCTAACGCCCATTGTTCTACTAAGGCAATTAACTCAAACTCTAACCATATAGGTAATGCTACGTTATACCGCCGTTGTAGTTGGAACATCTGACGACGAATTCCGCGCAGTTTTGCCAAGGCTTCTGCAACTTCATTACTGAGGTCAAAGTTAACCTTACTATCTGGACGGGGAGTTTCTGTCACCAAAGCCGCTGCTGCTGCTGCTAAATGGTGCGGATCTAAGTTATCCAATTCACCACTAGCGAATACTAAACCCAGCCACAATTCATTTTCACCGCGAATGGCTGCTGCCATTTGCCCTAGTTGTGTAGGCACTAAGTTATCCAATGCGCCAAAGTGTTGCAAAATTGCGATTAAATTGACAAACTCTTCCCAATGACGTTGTGACTGTTGCTCTACTGTACCTTGTAACTCTTCGAGTTCGGCTTCTAGTTCGACATAGCGGGCGCGGCGTTTGAAAATCGTTGCCACACTGCCTGATAGATGTACGGGATGAGTTTCTACTTGCTCTTGGATGGCGGTAACACGGCTGAGTTGTTCGGCTACTTCTGGTGCCATATATAAAGACTCTACCGGATTGGGAATGCGGGTGGCGATCGCAAATGTTTCTTGACTACCAAGAAGTAACTGTCCCGGTTTCAAGGGCATTTCTGCTGGTGGTAGCACTTCAGGCGGTACTTCAACTCGTGGCAATTCGGCATACAAATCCACGACATCCCCTGTACTTGCCACATACCAACGGTTATCGTGTCCCAAGCATACCAAGTAAGGATCTTCACCAGAACCAGGTGTTTTTCCCACCAACACTGCGGTTATAGGTGTAGACACTGGAATATTTTTGCCTTTGAGACTCAACAGAGTTCCTGACACTGCAAAGCCCAACATCATCGCCAATTGTTCTTGTCTATCCCTCTGCGCTTGTTCTTGCAGGGTTTTTAATATCTGGCGTTCTACTTTCAAGCGTTGCCGCAATTTCTCATAAATAGCCAGTTCATTTTCATCAACGGCGGCAATTTGCTCGTGTAATTGCGCTAATTCTGTTTGCAGTTCGGCAATCTCATCGTATTCTGGCCTTAAATGTAAGGTCGCCATATACTGCCCAAAACTGCGTTCTATCAGTTCCCTGGCTTGCTCTAAGGTATGGGTTTGCAGCAAGTTGAGTACCATGCCGTAACTGGGCGTAAACTGGCTGACTAGAGGATCTGGCTTGGATGTGGCCAAATATGCGGCTTCTTTAGATCCTTCAAAGGGAGTTTGCACCGTCACCACATGACCTTGTTTATCCATTCCCCGGCGGCCTGCCCTTCCTGCCATTTGCAGGAATTCGGAAGCGTTCAGGAGGCGGTGTCCGGTGTCAGTACGCTTGGAAAGGGTGGAAATTACTGTTGTCCGGGCGGGCATATTAATTCCCGCTGCCAGTGTCTCGGTAGCGAATACGACTTTAATTAGCCCTTGCTGAAATAGTTCTTCTACCAGTGCTTTCCATGCAGGTAAAATCCCAGCGTGGTGGGCAGCAATTCCCCGGTACAGCGGAGCAATTTGTCCAGAACGTCCAGCTTCGGGATTACGGTTTAAAAAATCATCAATTTGTTCCCGTAAAATTTGGGACTCTTCATTATTTACCAGCCATAAATCACCTACTTCTGCCACTGCTTTATCACATCCCCGGCGGCTGAAGATAAAGTAAATGGCTGGTAGCATATCCCGTTGTTGTAAGTGGCTCAAGGTATAAATTAAGCCAGGAGCCTCTGGCCTACCAGCTTTCCCGCGATCGCCTTGTTTCCTTTTGCCTCGATTAGCCAGACGGGGGTTAATTTTGGTTTTGCTGTCATTCAACAGCGGAAATAATCCTTTGGGATTGCAAAAGTGAAATTCCAAAGGTACTGGGCGAAAATCGGAGTAAATCAGGTCTGTTGGCCCGTGGACACGATTTAGCCAATCGGTGAGTTGATCGCTATTGGCAACCGTTGCCGAAAGGGCTGCCAGTTGAACTTCACGGGGACAATAGATGATTGATTCTTCCCAAACTGTACCGCGTTGGCGATCGTTCATGTAGTGGCACTCATCCAGCACCACTGCGTCAACGTCTACTAATGAAATGCCGACTTGCCCTATGGGTGTACCATAGAGCATATTTCGGAAAATTTCTGTGGTCATCACCAAAATTGGTGCATCCCTGTTAATGGAAGCATCTCCAGTTAACAGTCCCACGAGATCGAACCCGAATTTTTCTCGAAAGTCACGTAATTTTTGATTCGACAGCGCCTTCAGGGGAGTAGTGTAAAACACACGTTTTCCTCGTGACAGGGCGCGATAAATGGCGTATTCGCCTACTAATGTTTTGCCTGAACCTGTAGGCGCACAGACAACTACGGAACGTCCAGCGTTGAGGGATGCGATCGCATCCTTCTGGAACTGATCCAGTTCAAAGGGAAATATCGACCTGAGGTCAAGTTCAGGAGACGGCGCGGGATAATTCACTCAATCACATTTGCAACCAGATTGTTTACTATACTAACGTTGGGTATTAGTCATTAGTCATTTGTCATTTGTCATTAGTTTTTCACAAATGACCAATGACCAATGACTAATGACTCTTTATTATTTTCCCAGCTCTTGCGATCGCTCTGTGGCAGCTTTTACTGCTTCAATTAAAGCTGAGCGAAATCCTGCCTGTTCTAGCTTGGCAATCCCGGCAATTGTTGTACCACCGGGACTGGTAACGCGATCTTTGAGTTCTGCGGGGTGCATTTTGGTTTCTTGCAACAGTTTCGCTGTTCCCAGTACTGTTTGTAAGGCTAGTTGATTGGCAATGACTCTGGGTAAACCTGCGGCTACTCCGCCATCAGCCAGTGCTTCTACCAACAGCGCTACGTAAGCCGGGCCGCTACCAGATAGCCCTGTAACTGCGTCCATCAGGACTTCTGAAACTTCTACGACTTCCCCCACAGCAGAAAAAACTTGATGTGCTATTTGGTGATGCTTCTGGTTGGTGTATGCACCCAAACAAATGGCAGTAACTCCTGCTCCCACCGTTGCTGGGGTATTGGGCATGGCTCTGATTACTGGCAATTGGATAAACGCAGCTTCCAACTGACTTAAAGATACACCCGCCAAGATCGAAATAATCAACGGTGGGTGTTCTATATTCAGAATATCAATATGTGCTAATTCTTGAGCGATAGTACTAAACACCTGCGGTTTCACTGCCAAAAACACAACTTCTTTTGCTTGGCTGAAAACTTCGCTACTGTCTATCGTTACAGCAACTTTATACTGCTGTTTTAAAAATTCCTGGCGTGAGGGTAGGGGTTCACTAACTATGACTTCTGAGGATTGATAAATTCCCAGTGCGATAAGGCGGGATAATAGCGATTCTCCCATTACCCCACCACCAATTAAGCCAAATTTAATAGTCATTGATCGTTAGTCATTGGTCATTAGTCATTTGTCATTGGTCATTAGTCATTGGTCATTGTTTATTGTTAACTAACAAAGGACAAAAGACGAAGGACAAAAGACTAATTTAACTTTATTGTGCCATTCGGTTAGGTTCGTTGCCCCAATTTTGATTTGTAGATGTAGAACCTGTGGGACGAGAAGGACGGGCTGGAGGTTGTGGTACTTCATGAAGAACCCCTCCTTGGGTGCTAACTTGTACACAGCTTGGCGTAAACAAAAAGATGCTCTCACCGATGCGCTCTTGATGTCCATCGAGGGCGTAAGTACCACCTGCGACAAAATCTACTGCTCGCTGAGCTTGATCTGGGTCCATGATTGTCAGATTTAATACCACTGACTTGCGTTCTCGCAGCGCTTGAATTGCCTGGGGCATTTCTTCAAAGGTGCGTGGTTCGAGTACTAAAACTTCCGAAATTCCGTTAATTGCTCCTGGCATACCAATCACATTCCCCATTGGCTTTGACCCTGCTGCTATCTCTTCTCCCATTGTAGGCACTGGTTCCCGCCAACGTCGATTTTGAGTTGCTGGGGTTTCTTGTGGTGCTGGTTGGGGATTTTCTTGCTGATACAGATTTTGGTAATTATTATCTGTTTCTGGTTCTTCTTCGTAATACTCGTATTCCACTTGCTCATTTAGACCTACAAAGTCCCTGAGTTTGGAAAAAATGTTGTTCATTGTGTACTCTCCTGGTGCGAATAGCCTGTATTGACTTGGCTTAGGATTAATTGAGCCATATGCGATCGCTACATCGGTGGATACTTCAGCAAGTATATTGCTATTTGTAGCCTGTACTACGGGCTTTGGCGATGAACCGACACTTTTAGCAAGGTCTGTGCATCGCCTAAACATAATAATGAGTCAAGATTATATCCTAAGGTTTGTCCGAAGGAAAGTTCTTTTTACCCGAATTTTACCTGGCGATTGCTCTTGTCAATACTATATCCTTTGTTTCCAATTGCACCAGTCTGTTACAAAATTGTTGTCATCAAATCCTGATCTCTAATTAATACTCGACCGCAAGCTTGATACTAGCATGTTAAAGGCGATCGCCAAACAAGATGGTTCCTAATCGTACCATCGTTGCACCTGCTTGCACTGCCAGTTCGTAGTCGCCTGACATACCCATAGATAAGTGCTGCATTTTAATGTGCGACCAGTTTTGCTCTTGGATTTCTTTTGCCAGTTCACGACATCGATTAAACACACTCAGAATTTCCGGATCGTCCAATCCTGAAGGCGGAATTGTCATCAAACCTTGAATTTGTAAAGTTTTGCATTGATTGAGGGCGGGCAAATCAGCCAAAAGTTCTGCCACACTCCAACCCGACTTGTTAGGATCGGGCAGAATTTTCACTTGCAAACAAACCTGGGGACTCACTCCTAGCTCTTGCGCCAATTGATCTAGGCGCACTGCCAGCTTTAAATTATCTACGGAGTGAATCCACTGGAATTGTTCAATGGCTTTTTTGGCTTTATTGCTTTGCAAATGTCCAATAAAGTGCCAAGTAATATCCGACAAGTCTTGCAACTGGGCTTGTTTAACGGCGGCTTCTTGGATACGACTCTCCCCAAAATCACGAATTCCTGCGGCATAGGCAGAGCGAATCGCCTCAGCAGAAACTTGTTTGCTTACGGCAATCAATCTGACTGAAGTTGGCAGTGAGGACTGAATGGTAACAATACGTTCGCAAATCGAACTGTTCATTGGAAGGTGCGTTGGAAAACACTCTGAAGCTGATCGTACTCCTGAGATTGCCCACTGCGACGCAGAGTACGCAAGCGATTTTCCAACATCATTCTAGCTTCGGTGCGTCCTATGGGCTGGAACTTAACACCTTTAATGTCATTTGCCACCAAAAAAAACAAACGCTGGGCATAAAGTGTTGTGAATAGATCCTGGTTCTCATCAACCATACAGATCTTGTAAAGTAAACCCCAAGTTGGATGATTTATGTAAGTTTCTGCGTTTTCAGGATTCATTTAATAGTCAAGGTGGGGGATATGTATATGCTTTCGCAATTCATTCCAAACATTCAGACGATAATACCAACATTCGCCAGAATATTTTCTTAAAATGCGAAACTGTGGTTGTGAAGACCTTGATCTAGTTTTTAAGAGAGCAGATTCAGCTAGTGGTAGTGAAGTGGTAGTGAAGCGGAACTTGTTGAAAGCTTGGTGCGGCAAGGGAAAACACCCGATAAACTTCCCAACGGCAACGGCCAACTTTCTAACTTCTTTCCATACTGCCACAACTGTCGCCAAATGGAGCAAAATAAGTCCTGTGAATGGGCATTGGGCATGGGGCATGGGGCATTGGGAGTGCTGTTGGGGCTTAGCCCGTGCTGAGTGAGTTAGGAGTTAACAGTTAAGAGTTATTTTCCCTGTGCCCTATGCCCTACGCCCTTATTGATTATTCAAGATTTTCAGCGCTGCTAGCTGTGCCTGAGCTTTGTGCAGAGATTCATACCATTCTCTCTCAGGATCGCTGTCTGCGACAATTCCCGCGCCGACTTGTCCCCAGACGATGTTAAGCGGGGGGTGGGGGGATGAGGAAGATGAGGGGCATGAGGAAGTAATTTCTCCCCTTGCTTCCTCTGCTTCCCCTGCTCCCCCACCTCCCCCACCTCCCCCACTTTCATTCCCAGGGGCTAGTAGCAGGGTGCGAATTAAGATATTTAAGTCTAAATTACCGCGCCAATCTAAATAGCCGCAGGAACCGTAAAATAAGCTGCGTCGCACGGGTTCTAGTTCTTCGATAATTTCCATGCAACGGATTTTGGGACAACCTGTAATTGTGCCACCTGGGAAGGTGGCGCGAATCAAATCAATGGTGGTAGATTCGCCTTTTAAAGTACCTTTGATGTTGCTGACAAGATGCATCACATGGCTATATCGTTCAATTGTCAGCAATTCGTCTACAACAACACTTCCCCATTCACAAACTCGGCCTAAATCATTGCGTTCCAAATCCACGAGCATGATGTGTTCTGCACGTTCTTTGGTGTTGCTGAGTAAGTCTTGTGCCTGTTGCATATCTTGTTCTGGGGTTGCACCACGCGATCGCGTCCCGGCGATCGGTCTGGTTTCGGCTTGTCGATTTTGCAACAATACCAAGCGTTCCGGCGAACAACTCATCACTTCTCCCCAAGGCGTTTGCCAATAGCTGGCAAACGGAGAAGGATTGATTTTTTGCAAGGTTTGGTAAATTTCCCAACCAGAAGCAGCTGTAGACGCTTGAAATCGCAATGAAAGATTTGTCTGAAAAATGTCTCCAGCTTGAATATATTTTTTCGCCTGGTTGACAGCTGTTTCATAATCTGGTTGCAATGTCAAAAAAAGTGGAGGAGATGAGGGGGATGAAGGAGAGAATTCTAGGTTGTTTCCGTTGTCGCTTTGCCTGTTGTGCAATTTTTCCTGTAACTTATTGAGTCCACTGCGATCGCTGGCGGCTAACCAAAGAATTTGCTCGGCGTGATCTAAAACGGCAAAACAATCTGGTTCGTACCAAAAAGCTATAGGAAATGGCAGGGGATCAATTTTACTAGCGGGTAGGTGTTCAATTTCCCGTGCGACATCATAGCCCAGCCAACCCAACCAACCACCAGTGAAGGGGAGGTGAGGTGGGGGGGCAGGGGGGGCAGGGGGAGCAAGGAGAGAAATTACTTCCTCATCTCCCTTATCTCCCTTATCTCCCTCATCCCTTTGCTGCAACAATTTTTCCAGGAAGGAAAAAACCTGTCCTAGCGATGGTGTCCACATTTGTGGGATGCCATCGACTAGTCGGGGAGCGCCTGCACAGAGAGAATATCGACTGAGTTGGGGATGTTCGATTGGCGTTGGGTAGGGACTTTCCAGTAAGGTAGCAATTCCCTTTGTGGTGGTGGGGTGAAACAAGGCAGCAAAAATTTCGGAACCTGTGCGCTTTTCTAAGGGTAGCGATCGCCAATACCAAGCCTTGGTCATACTATTTAGAAACTTTCAATTTTCAAGGGTGGCAATTTAGACTTTAGTTCCTACAGCTAGCCGTATTCCCCAGAATAAGACTAAAGTTGCAATAGCAAACCAGTCAAGGGCTTTTAATCGTAAGTCGTGCCACTGCACCCGATGTTCGTTGGGACTGGTAAAACCCCTTACCATCATTGCATTCGCCATTTGTTCAGCTCTCAAGAGCAGATTGTCTAACAATCTCTCTGCCACTGTCATCCAAACCTTAAATGCTCCTTTTAATCCCAGCTTTTTCCAATTAATTGCCCTTGTCATTACAGAGCGAAATAAGTTTTGTACTTCTTCTAAAACTAAGGGAATAAAGCGCAAAGATAAAGTTAAAGTTAAAGTAATTTCTGTAACAGGCAATTTCAGACGCCGCAAGGGTTGCATTAAGCTTTCTATGCCAGATGTAATTTCTTCTGGTGCTGTTGTCAGTAGATACAGATTGGTGCTGTAAATCACAGTAAATATAATCGTACTCAGACTGATTCCCAAATCCAAGGAGCGGCGAGTTACTCTGACTAGGCCTTTCTCAAATAGCACGTAGCTGTATTTTTGGCGGCCGCTTGCTTGTTGTTCAACAACATTATTCGAGTTTGCTGGCTGGGTTAATATTTGTTCGTTTGCTGGTAGGCGTGGTTGATAGTCTACACCCATTGCATCGGGACTCATGGCTGCGATCGCCAGAACAAAAAACGATAGCATTAATAGCCAACCCATTTGCTGCCGCCATACTCGTAGGGGAATCCTGGCAAATAAGGTAGCAAAAATCAATATTACCACCAGCAGCACGCGCCAAAAGTTGTTAGCTAATATATAGCTGGTTAAAAAACTCATCAACCAGGCAAACTTGACTCGCGGATCGATTTTATGCAACCAAGTCTGTGGTTGTTCTAAATAAAGTCCAAGTGGTAGCGATCGCAGTAAATCCATTTTAGAGTTAGGAGTTAGGAATTAGGAGTTAGGAGTGAGGAGTTAGGAGTTTTGACTTTAACTCATAACTTTCACCTTGTACCGCTATCAAACTCAAGTCGATAGTGTTCTATAGTTAGCAATTTTGACTTTAACTCATAACTCCTAACTCCTAACTCCTAACTCCTAACTCCTAACTCCTAACTACTAACTTGATTAAACGCGTGTTGCTCGATTAAGATTACCACTTTCAACATCACGAACTTTTTTACTCCGCCAAAGTAAACGAATGGGAGTACCTTTAAATCCTAGCTGTTGCCGGAATTGTCGCTCAATGTAGCGGCGGTAGTTGTCGTTGAAGCGTTTGGCATCGTTGACAAATAAGGCGATGGTTGGTGGTTGGCTACTCACTTGTGTACCATAATAAATCTTGCCCTGACGCCCACCACGAGATGCTGGCGGCGAATGCCAACTCACAGCATCTGTTAATACTTCGTTAATCACTGATGTGCTAACACGACGTTTGTGTGATTCCGCCGCCGTTTTCACTAAATCTAAAATCTTTTCTACCCTTTGTCCTGATACGGCACTCACAAAGATTGTTTCTGCCCATTCAGTAAAATGTAACCGCGCTTGCAGACTTTTTTCGTAGTCGTAGATTGTGTAAGAGTCTTTCTCCACAGCATCCCACTTATTAACCACGATGATGCAAGCTCGACCTTCATCGACAATCCGCCCGGCTAATTTTTGATCTTGCTCTGTGACTCCATCTAAGGCATCAAGTACTAATAAAACCACATCAGCGCGACGAATCGCTTTGAAGGCCCGGTTAATACTAAAGAATTCTGTGCCGTATTCTATCTGTTTCTTTTTGCGAATGCCGGCGGTGTCAATCAAGCGATAAGTTTGTCCGTCACGTTCGAGGACGGTATCAATTGCATCGCGGGTTGTACCAGAAATCGGGCTGACAATTGCCCTTTCTTCGCCGACGAAAGAGTTGAGCAAACTGGATTTGCCCACATTTGGGCGTCCCACAATTGCAACTTTGATTTCGTTAGTTTCTGGGATTTCTCCGGCAACGGGGATGTGATTAATTAACTCGTCGAGTAAATCTCCTGTGCCACTTCCATGAATTGCGGAGACGGGATAAGGTTCACCCAATCCCAATTCCCAAAATTCAGCAGCTTGGATTAGGCCTTGGTCTGGGGATTCACATTTATTTACAGCCAGTAGCACGGGTACTGGTTGTTGACGCAACCAACTAGCAATTTCTTGGTCTGCCGTCGTCGGACCTGTTTGACCATCCACTACAAAAATTGCAGCATTCGCTTCTCTTAGGGCTGTCATTGCCTGTTGGCGAATCAGTGGTAGAAATTCAGTATCGTCGTTAAAAACTAAACCTCCGGTGTCTACCACTAAAAATTCGCGATCGCTCCAGTAAGCATCCATGTAAGTGCGATCGCGTGTCACCCCTGGTTCATCATGGACAATCGCCGTTTGTTCCCCGGCGAGACGATTAACCAGGGTAGATTTGCCCACATTTGGGCGTCCGATAATAGCAACAATTGGCAGTCCCATAAAACCAGGGTAAGTGAGAGACGTAGTATATCACGTACTTACATTTTACTCACTTTAAACTTGAAGTTTTAATAATTTCCCAGGTATTTGGATTTTAGACAATGAAAACTACCGTGCTACCAAGCGCTTCAGCAGACACGCTCAAAAACTCTCATATTCATCGTGATCGCCAATCCAAATCCAATAATAATCGTCACCCTTTTTTAAGGCTAAAGCTCGATACCCACCACTGATACGGGCAGACCAGAGGTTTTTACCAACTTTTTTGAAATGCAAAGATGGATGAAGTGAATTTTCCTGCCAAAGCTGATAAGCTTTCCGCGCTTGCTCTTGCATCTCAGGTGACAATTCGGCATACGCTTTCCAAAAATCAGCCGTCACAAAGGATTTCATCTAGCTCCCTAACGTTGTTTGCTGCAATATCCTCTTCTGCCTGAGCAATAAGGCGATCTAATTTTCCTGATGAAAAGTCTGCTTCAATCTGCCTATCCCACATCTCATCAAGATATTCTTGAAGCCATTTTGCCAGATTGCGAACTTCATCCTCTGGTAATTGCTTGATAGCCGATTCAACTTCTATCCGAGTAGTCATACGACATCTCACCTCTCAAGAGTATGTCCATACTACCTCTAATTGAAGTTTGGAGGATATGGAATAGAAACAGTTTTGCTCCTAAACGACACCTGAGAAACGAATCAAACCACTTGGAGCCTACTTTAACTAGCACACTGAGATAGACTGCGAAGCCTTTTGAGCTTTTCTCCTATTCTTACTAATGCACTGTTGCTAGCAGAAAGACGACCATTGATAACTTGTTCTTGCAATTTTGTCTGAAATATCAGGACGGTATCACAATTAGCGGGGGCAAGACCACGAGCAAGCTGTTCGTTGCCTAGATTAATTGCGCTCTCCATAGTGCTAATGTCAAGATCCAATTTCTGCTCAAGCTCGCTCAAAGCAGCCTCCATCCGCGCAGCCTCTATTTGCTCATTACTACCCGTCGAAGTTTCACCCCCTGCTGATGTTCCACCCCCTGTCGAAGTTTCGGGATAAGGTGCTTTGGGTTCACATCCAGCAAGTGGAACAGAAATTATCAGTGCTATTGGAATTGTCGCTAAAGCCTTTAACCAATTATTTTGCATATCTTGATACCCCAATCAATATTAGCGATCGTCGTAAAAAGAACTTCAAACTCGCAAACTTAACACTACTGGAAATGCCAAACAGTTTAAAGATTGTTGTCTGAAAGCCAATGTGCAAGAAGCATTATTAGCCTCTCACACGAAGCCAGCTAACTGTTTATTATACGGAAAGTTTTCGTCTAATCTTTTTTTAATCCTGATATATCAGGCATTCTAAGGAAATACTGTTTGAATGTACGGAAAACTTCTTTTTCTGATTTTAATTTAGCGATCGCACTGTGCTAGTTGCGTAAGTCCTGCATATTTAAGTACACGAAATAAAAACGAACCGCATTCGCGCAGCGTCTCGTAGAGAAGGACGCAAAGGACATAAAGAAAGAAATTACAAGAGTTTGGCGCAGCCTCACAAAGAAATAGTATTGTGACATTTTCTTACGTCGCACCCTGGTTTAAAAAATAAAAAAGGTAGGAAACCCTACCTTTAACCCAAAAAAAGCATTTTGTAACCAAATACCAAATCAAATATCACACAGGTTTTTGACGAATCCATTGCAAAGCTATGACAAAGGTGTGACGCTTAATTGTCGGTGGATTTCGCTATTAACCCAAGTTCCAATCCAGGCGGATAGCTACCTTCTTGTTTAATACGCTTGATTTGGGCATCTGTGATCCGCAAATTTAATTTTTGCGCTAATGCCCGCACAATATCTCCCCGGTCAATGACACCAGCTACGGCACCAGCTGGAGAAAGTACGGTAATCCAAGATAACTGGTGATTTTCGAGTTTGTTAATGATCTCAGCCACAGATGTAGACTCGGTAACATTAGGTATTTCTGTCAAGGGACGCGCGATGTTGTTTACGGTTTGGGTTTCCCATTGACTCCTTTCAATTAAACGCAAATCGTCAATGGAAACTAAACCCCGGTAACGTCCATCAGAAGCAGCAAAATAAACTTGTAAGGGGGCGGTTTCTAATAGGTATAAATCTGCAAAGGAACGCAATGTCTGGTCAGCATCAACTACCCGATAGTCGCGGGTCATGGCATCTGCCGCGACTACTTTTAGCAAGCTTTCTTGCAGTGTGGTCATGTTGTCATAGCTGTTGGCGTTGCGGACGGCAAACCAACCCAACAGCGCAACCCACAAACCAAGTACTAACTCCCTAGTCAAGAAATCTATGACAAATCCCAAAGCGATCGCACCATAACCCAAAATTTGCCCTGCTCTTGCAGCCCAGTGTACGGCTTGGAAACGATTACCTGTGATCTGCCATAGTGCTGCTTTTAACACTTGTCCTCCATCTAGAGGTAAGCCAGGAATCATGTTAAATAGCGCCACTACCAAGTTAATTCTTGCCAAATCTCCCACCATCATACTGACTGGACTAGTATCAGGTAAAACACTGGCTACCAAACGCAACAGGAAAAACAGTATGATGCTGACCAAGGGACCAGCGATCGCTACTTGAAATGCTTGCACCGGAGTTTTAGACTCTTCTTCTATGGCAGCGATGCCGCCAAACAAAAACAGGGTAATAGAGTTAACTTTAATCCCTTGCGATCGGGCTACTAAGCTATGACCCAACTCATGTAACAACACCGAACCAAATAGCAGCAGTGCCATAACTATTCCTGCACTCCAAGCTATAACATTCCCCCATTCTTGGTAAGCTACCCCAAAATTTAGAGTTGCCAACCCTAAAATCACAAACCACAAGGGGTCTAAAAATAGAGGAATTCCAAATAAGGACCCAATTTTCCAATTTGTTTGCATTACATTGTCCTAAAACTAGATATTTCTAATAGCTCCTACACCGTAATTTTTCCTAAAATTTGGTAAGTATATATTCTAAACATCACTGAATTGATGGTCAGTTCTCAAATGCTCTAATTTCTAGAATAGACAATTAATGCCTGTGAGCAAAACTGTGGAGTGGGGGGATGGGTAAGTGGAGGGATGGGGAGATGGGGGGATGAAAGAGTTTTAAAACTAGAAGTTTCAAGGTCAAAGATTCAGCGGCGAAGCTCTGAGGTTCAACGACGAAGCTCTGAGGTTCAACGACGAAGCTCTGAGGTTTAACGACGAAGCTCTGAGGTTCAACGACGAAGCTCAGAGGTTTAACGACGAAGCTCAGAGGTTTAACGACGAAGCTCTGAGGTTCAACGACGAAGCTCTGAGGTTCAACGACGAAGCTCAGAGGTTCAAACTAGTAATCTTAAATACTCCCTCATCCCCCTCATCTAGCCACTCCGCTCATCTTCACTGGTTAGATGGAAAAAATAAAATTTAAATAATGGCGATATTAGTCAATTTACATTCTGTGGGAGTTCTAGGTACGGTAACTTAGACTATCAGTAGCATTAATGAGATCGTGGTTCTTTCTCCTGCATGAGTTAACTCAATGAGTCCGAAAGAGAGGATTAATCCCGTCCCTCAAGCCATGTAAATCCTCCGCTGATGAAGTAGTCGAGTCCTCTCTCAAAAGAAAGGTTAAGCTTCCTTGCTCAGTTAGAGCAACGACACGGAGGCTGACTAGCTGATGCTCACTCGTTTTTCTTGCTGGAGAAAGAACCAGAATTGCTAATGCAACGTTAGAAGCAAGGCTTGCCTAATTCCAAACCTACAGACGACCGATGTTAGTCAGTCCTAAAACAATGCCAATGCCAATAACATGACCAAAAGCCATCGCACCAACGAATGTTGGAATGCTTACAGGTAATATAGGTAGCTTGGGGCCAACTAAGGGTTTTTCAATCCTAGTACTTAGCAAAAGAACTACTAGGCTACTAAGACTGATGATTATTCCTACTGTGGGAGTCCACACGGGTGTTGGAGGAACAGATGCCGCTGCTGCGAGTAAAGTAGATGAAATCAAGCTTTTGTCTCCTAAATGGAAAAGTTAATGTAGACCTACAAGATTATAAAGTTAGCAGGCGCAAAAGTTTTTGAGATAGTTTAGACTTTTCTGGTGATTATTTTAAATTTGTGAAATTTTCATGCGCGTTAAGATTTGCGGTATCACTCAACCAGAGCAGTCTATGGCGATCGCCTCTCTTGGCGCAACGGCACTAGGATTTATTTGTGTGCCGACCTCACCTCGCTACGTTACGACTTTGCAAATTCAAGCAGCAGTCGCCCAATTACCAGAAAACATTGACAAAATTGGCGTTTTTGCTAACGCTAGCATTGCCGAAATCAGGCAGATAGTTGTTGATTCTGGGTTAACCGGCGTGCAGTTACACGGAGATGAATCACCAGGTTTTTGCTACCAATTACGTCAAGCTTTGCCCAATATCGAAATTCTTAAAGCATTTAGAATTCTTAGTCTTGAGCATCTCGAAACAACAGATAATTACGTAATTTACGTAGATACTTTATTACTGGATGCTTACCATCCACAACAACTGGGTGGTACAGGCAAAACCTTAGATTGGACGATGCTACAGCAATTCAGTCCCAATTGCCCTTGGTTTTTAGCTGGGGGACTAACACCAGATAATATTGTCCAAGCTTTGAGTCAGGTAAATCCTAGCGGCATTGATTTATCTAGTGGTGTGGAAAGCGCACCTGGAGATAAGGATTTAGAGAAGGTAGCACTCTTGTTTGAGCGACTGGGGAGTAGGGAGTTGGGAGTGGGGAGTGTGGGGAGATGAGGGAGATGAGGGAGATGAGGGAGATGAGGGAGCAGGGGAGCAGGGGAGCAGGGGAGCAGGGGAGCAGGGGAGCAGGGGAGCAGGGGAGCAGGGGAGCAGGGGAGCAGGGGAGCAGAGGAGCAGGGAAGCAGGAGAGCAGGGGAGCAGGGGAGCAGGGGAGCAGGGGAGCAGGGGAGCAGGGGAGCAGGAGAGCAGGGGAGCAGGGGAGCAGGGGAGCAGAGGAGAGTTCAATGTGCCAAGTTCAATCCCCTCTGCCCCTGTGCCCCTCTGCCCCTCTGCCTCTTGTGCCCAATGCCCCATGCCCCATGCCCCATGCCCCATGCCCAATGCCCAATGCCCCATTCCCTACATAAACGTTGCTTGATGGCGAATCAAGTTAAAGAGTTCTTCGCGGGTTTTGTGTTCTTCTTGAAACACACCAACCATTGCGCTAGTAACAGTCCAAGAACCCGGTTTCTGGACTCCTCGCATCACCATGCACATATGGCTAGCTTCCATGACAACGGCGACGCCTTGAGGTTCGAGAATGGTCTGAATTGCTTCGGCAATTTGGCGGGTTAGTCTCTCCTGTACTTGCAAGCGGCGGGAATACATCTCGACAATCCGGGCTAGCTTACTTAGTCCCACAACTTTTTGATTGGGAATATAAGCAACGTGCGCTCTACCCATAAATGGCAACATGTGATGTTCGCACAAGCTAAAGAAATTAATGTCTCGGACTAGTACCATCTCGTTATGCCCTTCGTCAAAGATGGCATCGTTAACAAGTTCTTCGAGGGATTGGTTATAGCCACTTGTCAAAAACCGCATTGCCTCGGCTACTCGTTTGGGTGTTTTGAGGAGTCCTTCGCGTTCCGGGTCTTCTCCAACGCCCAATATTATTGTCCGCACGGCGTCCTTCATTTCCTCCATTTGTTCCTCTGTTGGCGGGAACACATTCGGTTGTCGCCCATTGTGGGTATTGCGATCGGGTCTTGGAGTTATGGCTTCTGCTAAATCGGAAATTAAAGGCGATTGAGAGTAATTGGAACCGTTGGAACTAGCGATAGTCATGATTCAGTCTTGGTTATGGTTTGAATTTAGTTATGAGTTAGGAGTTATGAGTTAGGAGTTAAAAATTCTAATTCTTAACTCCTAACTCCTAACTCCTAACTTCGCAATTAGAGTGCCCCTGCACTGGGCATTATGGTCAATTCATCAATAACTGCCTGTTGTGGTAATAGAACTGTGTGGAGAATTGACTGGGCTATAGTTTCTGGGGTTAACATTTTGGAACGGTCTAAATTGGCATTGACTGTTTCTGTGTCCCAAATTTCGGTATTGACTGCGCCAGGACAGATGGTTGTAACACGGATGCCGTGGGCGCGTTCTTCTTGTGCCAAGGTTTGAGAGAGGGCAATCAAACCAGCTTTGCTGACGTTGTATACTCCCCAATAGGGAAATGGTTGCTTGCCGGCAATGGAGGCGATGTTGATAATTGTGCCTCTGCCCCGATCGCGCATTAATGGCAATATTGCCGTAATACACTGAAATACGCTGGTGAGATTCAGGTCTATTACTTGCTGCCAACCTGAGAGGGGAGTTTCACTCAAGCTACCTGTATACGCTATGCCAGCATTATTGACCAAAATATCAAGATCGCCAAAGTCAAGGGCGATCGCTTGGATCTTTTCTTTTACTTGAGAGATTTGCCCTAAATCTAAAGGGTAAGCTTTCGCTTCCACCCCAGTATGTTCTAGGGCTTCCCTTACCGCCTCCAACTTATCCAAAGAACGGCTGACTAAGGCAACATCTATTCCCGCCTTTGCAAAGGCTAAAGCCGTTGCTTTCCCAATTCCACTACTTGCCCCAGTAATCAGGGCGCGTCGTTTTTGCTCGGCACTCATGGTCTCTCCCAATTTTTTGGCAATTCCCAAACCTTATTACCACCCAATTATTCTCATCTTTGAGTTTCCATAGATTAAAGGAATCTAAAAATCTGATGATTTTCATTGAGCAACTGCTATTATGCAGTGCAATAGTTGGTATATTGTGGGTTTTCTCTGTTAAAGACTACAAATCATCGCCGGAGAAATCACCCCGTACATTCAAAGTAAATTACTTAACGAAACAGAATTCAGGAGTCAGAATTCAGAATTCAGAATGAATTTTATACAACTGGCGAATTAATAGACTCTTTTTAGTGCCACACCAAATTTTGAATTTGGTGTGGCACTAAAAATTCGTGGTTCTAGATCCCCCACTCATGAATTCTGACTCCTGAATTCTGACTTCTGAATTCTTCTCTAATAATACAAAAGCCACTCAATCAAATTAAGTAGATTTGCCAAACATGCAAATGCCTATGGCTAATCAGATTGTTAAAAATCTTTAAGCACCATAGGCAATTATAGCATTGCTACTCAGTTAATTAATCATTTTGCACTGCCTTTAATGGGCAACTTCTGTAAAAACACCAATTTTGCGGAATTTTTCATAGCGAAGTTGGCGGCGCTCTGGGGCGGTTAAGCGGTTGAGTTCTTCCAAATTTTCCAACAGCACTTGCTTGAGGGTAGTAGCGGCTTTCAAGGGGTCAGAATGAGCGCCACCGATGGGTTCAGGCAATATCTGGTCGATAATTCCTAAATTTTTCAGGTCGTGGGAAATAATTTTGAGGGCGACGGCGGCTTGGGGAGCTTTGCCAGCATCTTTCCACAAAATGGCGGCACAGGCTTCGGGGGTAGCGACGGTATAAACTGAGTGTTCAAACATCAGTAAACGATCGCCAACACCAATACCAAGGGCGCCACCAGAACCGCCTTCACCGATAACTGTGCAGATAATTGGCACATCTAGACAGAACATTTCCCGCAAATTGTAGGCGATCGCTTCTCCTTGACCTTGGTGTTCGGCTTCCACTCCCGACCAAGCTCCTGGCGTGTCGATAAAAGTTAAAATCGGCATCCCGAACTTGTTGGCGTGTTCCATTAACCGCAATGCTTTACGGTAGCCGCCAGGATAAGGCATACCAAAGTTGCGGGCAATATTGTCTTTAGTATCGCGGCCTTTTTGATGACCCAACATGACCACAGGTTGTCCACTCAGACGCCCGACACCACCAACTAAAGCAGGATCGTCACCACCGCAGCGATCGCCATGCAACTCCATCCATTCATCACTAATTGCTTGAATGTAATCGAGAGTACTAGGGCGGCGCGGATGACGAGCGACTTGCAATCGCTGGGATGGGGATAAACTACTAAAAATTTCCTCACGCAGCTGCATGGCACGTGTTTCTAGTTGACGAATTTGACCAGAAACATCAACGCCATTTTCTTCCGCAAGTTGCCGAATTTGATCGATTCGGGTTGCAAGTTCTGCTAGAGGCTTTTCAAAATCCAACAGTAGCGGTTTACGTTCAGTAGTTGCCATCGTAGGAGTTATGAGTTACGAATTATCTATTTTTTGTCATTGGTCATTTGTCAATTGTCATTTGTCTAAAGCTAATGACCAATGACCAATGACCAATGACTAATGACTAATGACCAATGACCAATGACTAAACCAACAGCGGTCTAAATCCATGTTTCACTGACACCCGACCAATCTGCTCCATTTTGTCTACAGTAATCTGATTGCGTCCCCATGAAAAGTTTGTGTACAACTTCTCAAATTCCAGCAACATGGATTCGGCAAAACAAGCAAACAACTGGCGTGCTGGTACGTCCATATTGACGATTTTCATAATTTTCCAGTCAATATCCAGGGAATGCTCTACAATTCCACCATTTAACACGTATACACCGGGATGTTGAATTTTTGTTGCTAAATTTTTAGGATAACCACCATCAATCAACAAACATGGTTGTTTCAAAACAGTAGGTTCAATTTCTACACCTTTGGGCATACTGGCAACCCAAACTACAATATCAGCTTGGGGTAGTGCTTCGGTCAAACTCATGATTTTTCCTCGCCCCAGTTCGCCTTGTAACTCTTTGAGACGTTCTTGATCGCGGGCTATTAGCAGAAGTTCTTGGACATCTGTTTTCGCATCTAGCCAGCGTGTAACTGCACTGCCAATATCGCCTGTTGCGCCACATATAGCAACTGTTGCTTTTGAGAGTTCAATTCCCAGTTGTTTTGATGCTTCTTCTACCTGCCGACTAATAATATAGGCAGTATGGGTATTTCCTGTAGTGAAGCGTTCAAACTCTAGTTTGATGTTGCGGACTTGGCTAAACTGTTCCAACTTAAAATTTTCAAAAATTATCGAAGAAAATCCGCCTAAAGCCGTAATATTAATGCCATGCTTTTGTGCGTGTGCCATAGCGTTAAGCACTTTGCGCGTTGCTGCTTTGATGCGACGGGTAGCTAGCATCTCTGGCAAAAAGCAAGATTCTACGTAGCGTCCTTCAATTTTCTGTCCAGTGACACTGGTAACAGTAATATTATCAACAATTTGTGGGGGGGCGCTGCACCAAAAGTCTAGCCCTTGATCGGCATATTCTGGGTATCCCAATTCTTGAGCTACTGCTTGAGCGTGTTCTAAACTAGTCAGATGTCCAATTAGACCAAACATGTAATGATTATTAGCCTTGTGCTGTCTTGAGCGCGTGGAATGAGTTGGAAGTTGAAAGTTAGGAGTTGGGAGTTAGGAGTTAGGAGTTAGGAGTGAGGAGTGAGGAGTTAAGAGTTGAGTTGAATGTGAATTAAGAGTTGAAAAGCTTTCAATTTTGTTGATGATTCAAAAATGACGGTTTTGTTCCAGCTTGGAAACCCTTATGGGACAATGTGATTTTTTAATTCACATCATGTGTGAGTTAGCAGTTTCAAGTTCAAGATTGGTAATTTTATCAGTTCAAGCTTTCTAACGCTTAACTCCCAACTCCTAACTCCTAACTCCTAACTCCCAACTCCTAACTCCTAACTCCTAACCCCTCAATTTTTTAAGCGGCTGTGAGTCCGTGGGCTGACAAGCGCATGATCTCGAAAGTTTTGAAACCGATGTTACTTAATGCTTCACCGTACTGAATCATAAAATCTTCTATTAAAGCCTCTTTTTCCATTGCTAAAGTTTTTGCATCATCTGCTACTTCGTTGAGCATTTTCCAAACAAGAGGAAGGTTTTGGCGATTTGCTTGTTCTAATTCAGCTTTGGATTCGACAAAGTGTTCTTTGAGCCAAACTTCTCCAAAGTTGAGATGACTGTATTCATCTTTTACTACACCCTCAGTGATTTTACGAGCAAAATCATCAGCAACGGGAATGTAGATGTTGTATGCTGCGATCGCAAAACATTCGATAATCAAAGACTGAATCAACAAACAAGTGACGACTTTGCCTTGGGCGGCGGCTGTTTGGAAGTTTTGGTGTAGTCCAGAGAAAAATTCTTTGGCAAATTGCAAATCTGGGGTGATTTGCAAATTGCGTCCACAAGCTTCAAATCCTTTCTTGTGGCGACTTTCCATCTTCGATAGACGAATCAATTCTGTTTGGGATTCTGGCAGCAGTTCGGCTAGTTGGATGTAATTTTCATGGGCTTCTTGTTCCCCTTCAATCACGATCGCATTAATTCGGCTATAGGCGTCTTTGTATTTTTCGCTCTTGAAATCAATTTCTTGAGATTGGTCTCTTAGCTGCTGCATGGTATGTTTTCTCCTCTAAAGAAAGAATTATTTGACACCAGGATTCAATTTACCCTATGAACAGAGGGTAATAATCATTGTGGTTTAATTTAACTTAACAAGTAACTATGTTTATAGATTAGCTGTTGCTGGGGTCGATGCTCTAGTACTAAAGAAACAAATGCTTTGCCGCGCAACTGATGTCTAAACCAAACTGGAATTTCAAATCTGGCGATTTTGTCAGCCTAGTAGTGTTACTGCTAGGAGCATTTATCGTTCTACTACCGCTGTTTGTGGTCTTTCTCACCTCCTTTGCACCGACAATGGCAAGCCCAGAAGATTTGTCCAAAAATAACTGGTCTTTAGCTAATTACCTTGCTGCATGGCAGCAAGGTAAATTTTTGCTGGCGTTTGCTAATTCTACCTTGGTAGCGATCGCTGTGACGGCGTTTCAGATTCTGACTTCGGCTTTGGCTGGTTACGCCCTCGCACGGCTAAAGTTTCGGGGACGCCAAGCACTGCTGTTAATCGTCTTGGCAACTTTGGTGATTCCCTTTCAATTGTTGGTGATTCCGATTTTTTTGGTGTTGAAATGGGGACACCTGATAAATACATACGGGGCGCTAATCTTACCCACTGCGGTTAACGGCTTCGGTATTTTCTTATTACGTCAATATTTCCAGACAATTCCCCTGGAGTTAGAAGAAGCCGCAGCCATAGACGGGGCAAACCGACTGCAAATTTTGTGGCGAGTGATGTTACCTTTAGCCCGTCCGGCCTTATTAACACTTTTTTTGTTCACCTTCATCGGCGAATGGAATGATTTGTTTAAACCTTTAGTGTTTACCACACGACCGGAATTAAGAACGGTGCAGCTGGCGTTGGCTGAGTTTCAGGAGCAATTTACGAATAATTGGCCTTTGATGATGGCAGCGGTAACAATAGCCACAGTGCCAATGATGGTATTATTTTTGATCGGTCAGCGTCAGTTTATTCGGGGTATTGCCACCGCAGGGATTAAGAATTAAGCAGCAAAGGCTGACGCCGAGTAATACAGCGTTTTGCAGCTAAAGGACTTCCAACTAAAAAAATATTCCATGATTGTGTCAGGAAACCAAGCAGACCAAGCAGAGGAGGAAGAATCTGATAGTCGTTTTCGGTCTGAAAATTGGATAATTTAATTTCTGGATTTCCCTAAATGAAGTACACATGTAAGGGCACAACATTGTTGTGCCCTTACTATGGACGATCGTCTGTACCTCACTCATTTGCAATCTGCTATATCAGATTAATTCTCCTGTAAAGACGCGATTAATCGCGTCTCTCCGTCAATTCTTAATAGAAATCCACGAGAAAAATGTCAACTTTTATTACACACTCCGTAATTCTTACAGACCAACTTGAACCAATAATTATCCACATTCCGTAAGGAACCCAAATAATCATGAGTTCTCAACCAGTCTTAGACCCTCAAACATTAGAGCAGTTACAAAACGAGATTCAGGAGAAATTTAACGAAACCTTAGAAAACGCTGACTTCAATTCACTACTTGAAAAGTACGGCATATTACAAGATAGAGTCTTGAGAGTTTATTGGCAGTTTAATCTTGACCCAAATCAACTGATATCTGATGATGCAGTTGATGAGCAGCAAGCCAATGCGTTATTGCCAACAACTCCAAAAACTCCAATACCAGAAATTGTGTTAGTTAAAAAAGCGTGGTGTATTCCTTGTCCAACAAATAACAACCCCTTAGGCTGCGCCTGTTAAATAGTTCACTCTTTGTACTGTAAAAAGTTTATCCTAGTCAGTGATTCTGATTTGTTGAGCGCGAGTTTGTAATGTCTCAAAATCGTAGCACTTGGTACTGGGACTTTGGGATAGTGAGTACTCTAGGAATTGCTGGAGTACTCACTTACTGTGAGGGTTTTGCTTTAGCCCAAATTCAAAAGGATGACACCCTTGGAGTTGAAAGTTCAATCATTACACCAAAGTTAATTGATGGTCACTCTATAGACCAGATTGATGGAGGCGCAATTCGTGGTAAAAACTTGTTCCACAGTTTTGAAAAATTTTCTGTCTCTGCGGGAAAAACAGCCTATTTTAACAATTCAATAGATACTCAGAATATTATCAGTCGAGTCACGGGCAATTCTATTTCTAATATAGATGGCATTCTCAAAGCTAATGGTGCTGCCAACCTATTTTTGATTAATCCCAACGGCATTGTTTTTGGAGCAAATGCTTCTTTAAACATCGGTGGTTCATTCGTGGCGAGTACGGCAAGTAGTTTAAATTTTGCTGATGGTATAAAGTTTAGTGCTACGGCTCCTGAATCTGCACCTTTGCTAACAGTAAGTGTTCCTATTGGCTTACAATTTGGAGCAACTGCGGCTCCCATTCGCAATCAATCCCAAGCAAGTCCAGAAGGCGCAACTAATACCTTAAGACAAGGTGTTGGTCTACAGGTACAGTCAGGTAAAACCTTGGCATTGATAGGCGGTGACATAACACTAGAGGGCGGAAATTTAACGGCAAAAGCAGGAAAAATTGAGTTAGGAAGCGTCGCTCCTAATAGTTTGGTCAGTCTGAGTTCAACGAATCAAGCTTGGACATTTGGATATGAAGGTGTTGAAAATTTTCAGAATATCGAACTAATCAAGTTAAATGAAATTCCATCTACTGTAGATACTAGTGGCGAAAGTGGCGGCGATATCCACTTGCAAGGCAAGAATGTGCTGGTAACTGACTGTGCATACGTGTTAGCTATTACCTGGGGAGTGCAACCAGGAGGAACTTTGGCACTGAACGCTTCTGAGTCTGTAGAACTCAAAGGAAATGTGTTGTTTTCTACTGGAACTTTCAACACCGGAAACTCTGGAAGCATAAATATCACTACCAAGAAGTTCATTGCCAGAGATGGAGCGCAAATATTTATGTATAATGTCGGCTCAGGACTAGCGGGGGAATTGACTATAAACGCCTCAGATTCAGTAGAACTTATCAGCGGCATCCCCATTCCTCTATTTCAAGATGGTAGTGATTTACTATCCAGTGGATTATTTAGTGAAACTTATGGCAGTCAAAATGCAGGCACCATAACAATTAACACTGCAAAGTTGCGTATCGAGGGAGGAGCAAGAATATCAACAAGTTCTGAAGGCATCTATCAGTTTCGTCTGAACCAATTTACACCAGTTACAGGAAAAGGAGGAAAGTTGACGGTGAACGCCTCTGAATTTATAGAACTAATTGGAACCTCACCAAATGGTTCTAAGCTCAGCGGCTTGTTTTCTGGAACTCAAGGGCCTGGAGATGGGGGAGACTTGACGGTAACAACAGGCCAATTGATTATCAAAGATGGGGCTGCAATAACTGTTAACAGCGAAGCTCGAAAGGATGTAATTTATGTTGTGGGAGATCCAAAAAATTTAGGGAAAGCAGGCGATTTAGATATAACTGCTAACTCTATATTGCTGGACAACAAAGGAAAACTCACATCTAATAGTGAATCAGGCAAAGGTGGAAATATTAGGTTACAGCCACGAGATTTGTTATTGATGCGCGGCAACAGTCAAATATCGACTAACGCCGGAGGTGATAAAACTGGCGGTAACATCACCATCAATGCACCTAATGGCTTTCTTGTCACCCCTCTTTTTGGAAATAGCGATATCACGGCCAATGCCTTCTCTGGCCCTGGTGGTAAGATTGCGATCGCCACTAAAAATATCTTTGGATTTGTGCCACGCACTCGTGCAGAGGTAGAGAGTTTAGATGCACAACAAATAAACCCAAATAACCTGCCAACAAGTGATATCACGGCATTTTCTCAGCAAAATCCTTCCTTAAATGGCACTGTACAAATTAATTCACCAGATGCAGATCCCAGTAAAGGATTAGTGCCATTGCCGGTAAATATAGTTGATGCTTCCCAGCAAATTGTTGCTGGTTGTGGTTCTGGTGCAAAAATAGCCAGGAGTTCATTTACTCACAGTGGGCGTGGAGGAATAGGAGCCGATCCTACACAGCCGTTGATAGCTGATGCAGTGCTAGCAGATTGGATAACACTAAATCCAGAAACTGAAAACCGTGCTGAAGGAATCGAGAATAAAGATATTCAGGGGCAACGAAACACAGACGATTCACAAAAAGTTGATTCTGTCAACAAACCTAGTGAAATTGTCGAAGCCCAAGGCTGGATATTCGATGCCAATGGTAACGTGGTTTTGGTTGCTGAAGTACCCACTGGGATGCCTCATAGTTCGTTACTTACTGTTGCGTCTTGTCCAGCTAATTGAAAATTGACTTTGTTGCTACCTCAAATAAAAGTTTTAACCATCTGGTGAATCACCCCTTATAGTTCCTAATTCAATAGTCAAATATAAGCAGACCCGCTCATATTTTTCAAAATAGGCATTTTGAACCCAGCTTTCGCACCTTTTCATGAAAAAATGCGTAATTTAATCCTGAAAACGGGTATTACAAATAAGTGCTTTAGATTAAATAGGTTTGTAATGATGATTTTAGACTTGAGAAAAATTGGTGCTGTGTGTGCTGTATTTTTATTAGTCAGCGTTAGCAGCTTTCACAAATCAGCGGTAGCTACTATCAACAATCAGTCCCAATTGATAGCACAAGGACAGACTAGAATCCAGCCACATCCAGTTTTTAAGTCGATTTTGCCCAAGTTGCAGCAAAAAACTCAAATTAAGATTTTATTGCCGAAGTTTATTCCTGAATCGGATGGAGAAAACCCAATTTACGCAATTATAGAAACTGCTAGCCAAAAAAGGTACGATATTTTACTTGGTTTTAGTCCCGACTGTAGTGGTGGAACTGCTTGTCGTTTGGGTGTGCTTTCTGCTGAAGCGGTAACCCGGAAAACACCACAGCTGACTGGTAAAGCCGTGTCTTTAGCTAAGGGTATTACTGGCTATTTTGTGGATTTTAATTGTGGTGCTAATTGTTCAGATGCTACCTTGACTTGGCGACAACAGGGTGTGCAGTATACTGTTGGATTGAAAGCTGGCGATCGCACTTCTTTAGTGAAAATGGCTAATTCTGCAATTAATCCCTAAATACGCGGTATCAATTCTCAATAGCCGTAACAATCGAGTTACGGGGTATTCTTCTATGATTGAAGTGGAATGTTCATTCGAGGGGTCTTGCTTTATGCAACTGGAAGAGTATTTCAACGTGCTTGCAACCGATGACATCCGACTCAAAGGAACCCGCATCGGGATTGAGAGCATTCTTTACCAGGGCAAACGCATGTGTGACTCGTTCCTAAGCCAATACATAACTTAGGGTGAGAACGCCAAGGAACAGAACCTTGAAAACCTCATAACTAAACCTGGGATAGAGGTGAAAGTCCTCTCCTACAAGGGTAGTAGTGACTCCCGACCTGCCCACAGCGACCAAACTCGGAATTTTGGAGACTGAAGCTGGGAACAGGGCGCAATCAGAGCCAAAGCAGATCAGGCACACTGGCGCTAATGGGGAGATAGTACGGATAAACAAGACCTCTAAAAGCGTCTGATGCCCAAGCGGTAATCTGAATAAATTATACCGACTTCATACTCTAATCTCGCGGCAATATATGCGTTTTAGCCGCAAAACCCTTGAGATGAGTATAGGCGAAGTGGTCTATCCTACGTTATCGCAAATCTCAGGTTTGGAACGAGTAAAAACGATGCTGAGGTCTGGGGACTGGTCGTCGCATTCGTCAAGACAACGCCCCTCTTAATTTCTCTGTTTTACGGCGTCTATCTTTGAATCTTTTAAGTCGAGACACTTCGGTACGTGGAAGTATTGCGATGAAACGATATCGCGCCGGATTAGACAATAATTATCTAGCTAAAATCATCGCTACTGTCTAGGTCATTTCAAGCAGAAGTAAAACCATAACTATTCAATGGTTTTAGGTTGACTAAAACCAGCTTGGCATGACAAAAAACTAGTAAATGCACAGCCGTAAAGATTTGGGACGTATCAAATGCACCGATGAGTTACCATGCAAAAAAATAATTGTTTGTCAAATAAATTTAGATGCGTTTACCCTGCAAGTCAAAGCACGTTATAGCAAGACAATTGATGACGCTACTTGGAAGATTACTGAAGAAGAAATTGAGAAAAATCAGATTTTAGTTTGTATTTATATACAAGAAAAAATTGAGATAAATCAAAATAGTTATAGTTTAATCTATGCAGGATTTTTACCTACTAGCTTGATGAAAAACCAAAAAGAAGTTTATCTACGGATAAATGATTTGTTATACATAGGCGGATTACAAAACTATTTGTATTCAAATTTTGTTGATTCGCCAACATTGAGCTTTTGAACGAGTGTGCGATCGCGCTAACGTACTTCCTCATCTTCATCTTCCATCTGCTGCAACCGCTGTTCAAGGAGCCAACAATAGTAGTCTAGGACAAGACTAGCGATCGCCCTCACTCCCGCACCGGATACCGTCGCATCATCTCTGCAACCGCCACCGCCTCACCGTCTGCTGTATAGAACCCATTTGGGATCTGTGAGGACGAGCTAAGATAAAAAATAAATGCCATATTCCAGTAGCTTAAGCGACAAAGAGTGGGAACTCATAGAACCATTACTGCCCCAAAAGAAGAAAACTAAACCGCCTTTGTGGACAAAAAGAGAAATTCTGGATGGCATCTTCTATCAACTGAAAAACGGCTGTAATTGGTGTGATCATCCCAAATGGGTTCTATAAGCTTATAGGAATTTTTTAGTAAGATTAACAGGAGAGTGAACTTTATGCTAAACTCTTTTGAGTCCGCCCTCTACAAACGTTTACAAGATTTTGAATTAGATGACCCAACCCATGAATTTGGATTTACGCATCATCTCATGAAAAATCAGGGCTGGACGCAGACCTATGCACACAGAGCGATCGCAGAGTACAAAAAATTTGCATTTTTAACAGTGGTAGCTAATCATCAAGTAGTGCCATCCGATCAGGTCGATCAGGTGTGGCACGCTCATGTGCTGCTAACACAGTCTTACTGGGAAGAATTCTGCCCAAAGGTGTTGGGGAAAAAACTGCACCATCATCCGGCACGGGGTGGACGGACAGAACGTGCAGAATTCCATCACCTGTACGTGCAAACAATTACTAGCTATCGCTATTTTTTTGGTTCTCCACCAGAAGATATTTGGTCACCCCCCGATGTTCGATTTGGTGCAGAACTAAAGATGCGACGAGTTAACTTAAGCGAGCATTGGGTGATTCCCAAACGTTTGCCTCAATTGCGGCTTGCTCAACCCTTAGGCGCGATCGCAATAATTACCTTTGTGACTGTTGGCTGTGTAGATGCAGGTCAAAAATCTACCCTTGGGCGATTTGTGAGTGATTTAATCGCCAATCATTCTATAACCATTTTGAGTGTATCTATCCTCCTTGGGCTGATTTTGCGTTACTGGATCCGCATACCTAGCAAACAACCACAAAAGCCTCAACTGGATATTTATGAAATGGCTTATTTGGCAGGTGGGAAATTGCGAGCAGTAGAGTTAGCAATTACACAACTCGTGCATCAAGGATATCTGCGCCCAAATTTGCGCCATCGTACTTTGGCGATCGAAAAAGCGCTTACCCCTGGAGCAACCAATTTGGAACGACAGGTGATGCAACAGGTTCATCAAACTCCACATTTACAGAGCCTACGGCAAACAAGCAAATACAAAACCGATTTTCTCCAAAAACGATTGGAGGAAGAGAAACTTTTGCTCACAGGGTGGGCAGCCACCATCGCAATGAGTTTTGGACTCTTCTTCATAATCACAATTTTGGCTGGAGTAGCATCATTTTTTCTAAATAAACCATTGATCAAAATCGCCGCATTTGTGGATATCATTACAATACTGTGGACAGCCATCGGTATTATCACTGCCTGTTGTCTTGTCCCTTCTGTCCGAACTCGCTGGGGTAGTAAGATACTTGCAGACATCAAAAAAAATCACGATGTCTACGATGTGACACAAAGATTTGCCCTTTATGGCTATGGGGTGCTGTCGGGTGGAGCGCTGGACGATTTAAAGCAGATGTTTAAAGCAGACGACGCGGAAGCTGCTTCAGGGGGCTGTGGCTGCTAGCTCGATCTCACCTGAAAAATTGCCAAATGTTCTTCGCCTTTGCGGCCGGCGATGGAATCCTTCGCAGCCTTAAACAAGATGATATCGAAGTAGGGTAAAAAGCTATCCAAAATTGCCTGTGGCTTGATGCCAAATGGGGGGCCATCTAACCGATTATGGCTATAAAACAGGGCAATCAGTTGACCATTGGGACGTAGTAAATTTTTTACAACCCGTACATATTGCGATCGCAGCGTTGGATCGATGGCACAAAAACAAGTATGTTCTAATACGTAATCAAAACTATGTAGAAATTCTGCTTCCAATTCAAAAATGTTGCGTTGTAAAAAGTGAACCTTCAGTTCTCGTGCTTTGGCAATAGTAGAGGCACGCGCAATCGCGCTGGCAGCAAAATCAAACCCAATGACATCAAACCCTGCTGTTGAAAATAACATCGCATCCTGTCCGCTTCCACAGCCTAGAACTGCCATTCGTCCAGGCTTGGGGGCTTGAGATGATGCCAGAAGATTGATCAATGGTGGAGCCGGACAGCCCAAATCCCAAGGATCTCGGTTTTCTTGATACCGTTTTTCCCAAGCTTCAGCGCTGAGGTCAATCATGATTGAATTCTAAAACAGCAACAATCTCAAATTAAAAATGACTATGGTGATTTTGTTTTGTTTGTTCTATCATTTTTTCAATAACTGTGGCAAGTTCTTGCCGACCAATAAAATGTGCGATCGCCCTCATCACCCTCCACGCCACCTGATTCCCAATCTTTCACACACTCAAGCGGCTTTTTAGAATGAAAAAAGCAATTAGTAAAACTGCTTTTCAAGGGTATCAGTTAGAATACTTTCGCCAGAAAGCAGCGAAAAGTCGCTTCCTAGAGATTTCAAGTTTGACTTTGCTTGTAGATGCATTCTACTTTCCCTAAAACTTCCATACATTTGGCATCTAAATCCCACTTTGCCTTTGCTCAGTTGCTTTAATAATGCTTGACAAAAACCATAAGTGTTTGTTTGGGTTGATGTAAAATGATTTAAGTCCACTGACTGTAGTCAATCCTAACCATACATACATTTGATTGATAAAGCAAGACTTTTATTGTAGTAATTTTACGGTTCTTTAGAGGATGGCTAGGACAGGATACTTAGCTGCGTTGCGTGGATTTGAGTTAAAAAATTTGACTTTTGGATATTGTCTATCGTAATGATAGTTACGGTGTTGTGAAGATCGTGCGTGCGATCGCCCCCAATGGCATTTGCGAGTCCAACAATAGGCTATCAGCTTGTTGTATGGCGTTTGGCTGGCCTGCGCCTTAAAAAAACTTGAATTTTACAACTATTTCAAGAGGAAATTATCTCAGAGTCTGCCATTTATAAAAGAAGACAATAAAAGGCGCAAGTCCCCAATAAGATGCGAACAATTGCAGAAATTAACGACAAAATTAGCCGCCAACGTGCGGTAGTGTTGACAACCGAAGAATTAAAAGCGCGAGTTATCGAAATCGGTGTTACTAAAGCTGCTAAAGAAGTTGATGTCATTACCACTGGCACTTTTGAGCCAATGGAATCAAGTGGTGCAATTATCAATCTTGGGCACACTGACCCCCCGATAAAAATTCGCCGTTGCTGGTTAGATGGCGTTCCAGCTTACTCTGGTTTTGGAGCAGTAGATTTGTATTTGGGTGCCAGTTGTGGTGTGGAAGCGATTGATGGCGAAGAAGTCCGAGAACGCGGCGGCGGTCATGTCATCCAAGATTTGATCGCTGGCAAACCTATACATGTCAGAGCGCAAGGACAAGTAACAGATTGTTACCCCAGAGCGACATTTGAAACTACAATTACTAGTCAAACAATCAATCAATTTTATTTATTTAATCCGCGTAATCTTTATCAAAATTTTATTGTTGGTGTGAATGGTGGCGATCGCCCACTTTTCACTTACTTGGGGCCTTTACAACCACGTCTGGGGAATGCCGTTTACTCTAATCCCGGTGCAATTTCCCCCTTACTCAACGACCCCGATTTACAGCTCGTTGGTATAGGTACAAGAATTTTTTTAGGCGGTGGTGTTGGCTATGTCGCCTGGGAAGGCACTCAGCACTTTCCCTTACAAAAGCGTTTAGCCAATCGCACACCCATTGGGCCTGCTGCTACTCTGGCTTTAATTGGCGATGCCAAGCAAATGGATGCTCATTGGGTGCGGGGTTGCTACTTCAAAAGTTACGGGCCTTCATTGATGTTAGGCGTTGGTATACCACTCCCCGTATTAAATGAACAAGTAGTTGAACACTGTGCCGTACAAGATCGAGACTTAGTAGCCCCAATAGTAGACTTTTCCATTCCCCGGCGTGTCCGTCCCACCTTTGGTTTAGTGAGTTACGCTCAACTTAAATCAGGCCGGATCGCCATCGAGGGCAAAGCAGTACGCTGTGCCCCCTTAGCGAGTTTGTTTTTTTCCAGGCAAGTTGCCCAAGAGTTAAAACAATGGATTGAAGCAGGTAAGTTTACCCTTACAGAACCAGTTTCTCCAATTCCGATGGAGCGTTCTTTTCTACCGCAAGATCGTTGGACGGATTTTTGATCCTGGGGAGTGAGGAGTGAGGAGTGAGGAGTTAGGAGTTAGGAGTTAGGAGTTAGGAGTGAGGAGTTATTATTCTCCCCTCTGCTCCCCCCTGCTCCCCCTGCTCCCCCTGCCTACTCTTGGGGTGGTTTCGGTCGCTTGATGGGCTTAGGAGTGGGTGTTTTGGGTATAGGTTTTGACACTATAGGAGTGTCGCCACCTGCGCTGCCTTTCTTGATGGGACGGGGGGTTTCGCTACCGCGTCTGGGTGGGAATGGTTTTCTACCACCACGAGGAGCTCCTTTAAATCCTGGTTTGCGTTTTTTGGGCAAATCAGCGATCGCCTCAGCTTTTTCTACAACTAAAACATCAGCTTCCCGCTTAGCTTGAAAGTCCCAGAATTTTCCCACTGCTTTGGTGGTCAACACACCCCTCAATTTCAACTTAAAATATTTGGGTTTGTCAGTTGGTTTGCGTGGAGCTTGCCTAATTTTGACTACCAAGCTCTTAGCATCAAAAGACTGGTATACTACCTCACCACGAACAGAAAAGCCACCATCTGCAATTTCTGATGAGGGTATCAGGGCACCTGTACTGAGTTCAGAATTGAGTTCAGAGTTTTCGGATAAGCCATCATCGGGCGTTTCTACCCCTTGTGACTCCGAGTCTGGCTCGTCCTCATCTATAAAGTTTTTAGCCAGATTTTCTGGCTCCCAAACTCCAACGATTTGGATGTGCAAAGTATCATTTTCTTGTCTTGTACGTGGATATACTACCCACAGATGTTCTTTCTCTAAGTCTAGGTGATTCTTGACTAGGCTCATAATCCGTCCTAAAAGGACGGCGTTGAGTTCTACACCATCTGGGGTCAGCAGTGTACCTTGGGTAAATTGTTCGCTGCTAGCATGATAACGGCCTCGGACTAAGCCGATGGCTCGATATTGCATCGGCTCACTGGGAGGCGGAATCGGTTGTTGTCGATTAATCAAGCTCCCATTTGAGTCAGTTTCGGTGGAGTTAGCAGGGGAATTTTCAACTTTAGAGGACAGGGCTGCTACTGTATTAACACTAGCGGCTGCCTCTATTTTATTGAGACCCTGGTTAGAGGCAGAAGAATTAGAAGGTTCAGGCAACGGCATCAGGTCGGAATTCATAAAAACTCCTTGCGGCGGAGACACATCCCACTGTGGGATTTTACAAAGGCAGCTGGAAAGAGCGTTTGTGCGGCTGATGAAAGTATATTTACTTTTCACAAAGTCACACCAAAGTACTCTAACAATCCTAAAGGCGCTAAATTTAGTGTGTAAACACTAAAAGTCTAATCTAGCGCCGAGACACTAGTTTCGGAAGCATATCATAGCTACAATTCTGACGGCTCCTCCTAAAGTCATCACTTACTTTAGCAGTGTGGATAGTTAATTGTTATAAAATTCACAGGCAATGGGTGATATTCCGCAAAGTTTTGGAAATTTTTAACTTTACAAAACTTTGAGCAGAGAGCCGTACTCCTTCTAGGGGTAGGAGCGTCAACAAATTTAAATCATAATGTCATTAGAGTTCAGGAGAAAGACAAAACTGTGTCTCAACCGCGCAATCGCTGGGTAGTTCAAGTTATCTTGGTGCTGGCAATTCTTGCTTTTGTGGGTGTTTCGGTGATTCCCATATTTGGAGCGCTTAATAATGCGCCATCTTCAAGCCAGAATAACCCTAGCACCAGAGGCAGTTTAACTTCCTCTGACCAAAAATCAAAATTAGAAGATCAAGTACGAGGATATGAACTGGTTTTACAAAGGGAACCAGAAAATCAAACTGCGCTCAAAGGTCTATTAGAGGCGCGGCTACAATTACTCAGTCAAAAAGAAAAAGGTTCGGTTAAACCATCTGATATTCAAGTTGTTATTGAACCTCTAGAAAAGCTTGCTAAACTGAATCCCGAACAGTCAGAATACGCAGTGTTGCTGGCTCAAGCCAAGCAGCAAATAGGCGATCGCGAAGGAGCCGCCCAAGCTTATCGCTCGGTTTTAGACACGAAACCTGGTGATTTGAAGGCTTTACAAGGAATGGTGGCTCTGTTGATGAGTCAGCAACGCCCCGAAGCAGCCATTGGTTTGTTGCAAGAAACTCTCACTCAGGCAGCTCAAGCAAATACAAATCAGCCTGGAAGCATTGACACAGTTGCTGTGCAAGTGCTGTTAGGTTCTGTTCACGCCTCCCAGAAACGCTACGCCCAAGCCGCCTCTGCATATGACCAAGCAATTAAGAAAGATCCTAAGGATTTTCGCCCCGTTGTGGCAAAAGCAATGCTGCTGAAACAACAGGGCAAAAACGCACAAGCAAAACCTTTATTTGATAGTGCCGCAGCTTTAGCACCTGCTCAATACAGAGACGAAATTAACAAAGCTGCAACTGCTCCTTCGGCTCCTAATCCTGCTGCACCTAGCGCACCTTCACCGGAAAGTAAACCTAAGTGATGGGGATTGGGAGGTGTGGGAGGTCTGGGAGGTGTGGGAGGTGAGGGAAGTATAAATTCTCTTTCTCCCCACACTCCCCATACTCGCCCATCCCCCCACACTCCCCACGTCCCGTCACACTCCTTCAATGGCAGCAACGATACCAAAGACCAAAAACAGACATCCGCCAGTAAGAGTGAGTTGACGCTCGGAAATGCGACCGGCGATCATTTTGCCGCCGATAACAGCGATCGCTGCACAAATCGCATGTCCCAAAATTGCACCTATGGTCACTCCAATTGGGTTATTGCCGGCTGCTAGGGCAATGGTGGCAATTTGAGTGCGATCGCCCCACTCTGCCATAAATGTTAATCCAAAAGCCTCTATTAAAATTGCTAAGGAACTTTTTTGCTTTGGTAGCTGCAAATCTGCCTGTTTCACCGCAGCTTCCGCCTCTTCTACAACTTCAGTATCGCAACTAGAGGCAGACATTTTACTCGCGTCGTACAACAGTTTGAGACCAAAGGCGATAAACAAAGTTATTTCCGCATAATGAATGTAAACTTTTGGCAATAAAGACGCTGCTTGTCCAAATAGCACCGAAAGGATTGTCATCGCGGCTAAAGCAGCTGTCACTCCTGCAAATACCAACCTACGGGGGTGGTGCATTGCCAAAATCACAGCAATAAAAAATGTTTTATCACCTAGTTCTGAAACTGTAATTAATAACAAACCTGCGGTAAAAGCTGTTAACACTCTCTCAAGCTCCTGAAGAATCGTTTACCGATGTGAAGCTTGATGAGAACCAAAAGACCTCACCAAGTTTACACTTTTCGGTGTGAACTTAGTGAAGGTCTCGCTTTCAAATATTTATTACTTGCCACCTGAACCAGGCTCATCGCCAGTATGTTGATTCAGATGTACTGGCTTTTTAATTTTTTGCCAGCAGCTACTCCCCTTCTCTTGCGAGTTTGATTATACATCTATTTCAAGTACAAGTCAAGGCGGCAGATAAGTGAAAACATACACTTAAATTAAGTGGTTACTGAGGTAAAAACTCATCATTTGTGACTTCTAGTAGTTGGTATGGACAGTTCACAGGAAAGGATTCCACTAACAAACCAGTTTCAGCTTTTGCTTGCTTACCCGCTTGTGTATAACACTCCACAAAAATGCTCTCAAGATAGGATTTGAGACTAGGCGAATCATCTAGAGCTTCTTTGACACGTCTACGATGTTCAATGATGCTTCCTTCCCAACTACCACTTCTGTTGTCAGGCTGAAATTGCCATTTGAGCAAATGCACTAGAATAGGACTTACGCACTGTACAAAAGAACTATTTTGTGTGTCAACGTAAATACGTTGTTCCAGGCTTTTGGAGGTTGCTTTTGATTGCTGGCGATCGCCAAAATATGATTGAAAAACCTAGATAAAAGCTTTGAAAACTCTATCTGCCATTTTTGCTTTTATGTCAATGCGTAAGTCCTATAGAATTACAATCAGATTACTTTTGAGACTCCAGCGTTCACTCCTTCCCATATCGGCAATTTCTTCGATGAGATTCTCCCAGTCCACATCCGCGTAGTCTTGACTTTGCAATTTTTCCAAAGTCGTGTTTATCCATTGGAAATAGTCGGTGTCATATAGGGCTTGGAAATGCGCTTTTAGGGAAGACATGGCAGTTTCCATTGGGAATGGTTAGATAATCTTTACAATTAACATCGGTGTGTTAAGAAAGTGTAATGCACTCTACAGTCCAACCAACTTTGCACTTAGTTCCCACATGCGATCGCCTTTTTCATCATCGCGGGCTTGAGGAGAAACCTTTTGAGCAAAGGACTTGCCATCTTTTTTCTGACGATTTCCCCAACTCCAATAAACACCGGATTGATTATATTCAGGATCGGCAACCACCGCAGCAACCCGTTCTCCTGCCAACTCCTGAGACACATATCCCCCGGTGATGTACTTTTGGAATAATGGGAAAAGTTTCTGAAACAGGGGATAGTGGTTTCTAAATAGTGGCGTTTCTGCAACACATCCCGGATAAAGAGAACTGAAAACAATATTGGTTGACTCGTGATAGCGCCGATGCAGTTCTTTCATGGTCAACACGTTACAAACCTTGCTGTCTTTGTAGGCTTTGACGGGTTCAAATTTTTTGCCGTCAATCATCGAAATTGGGTCTTTAAATCCCTCTGCAAAGCCCTGAAAATCGCCCAAGTCTGGACGCGGCGGAATCTTCCCACCGAGTTCGTCTGGATTGTGGGTAACAGTTCCCAAAATCACCAGCCTTGGCTGTGAAGATGACTTCTGCAAATCCTCTAACAAAAGGTTGCACAAAAGGAAATGCCCAAGATGATTGGTAGTGACAGTTAACTCATAACCTTCCGGGCTTCGTAATGGTTCTTTGATTAAGGGCATATAAATTGCCGCGTTGCAAACCAAAGCATCCAGAGATCTACCGGTTGCTCGGAAGTTATTTACAAACTGTCGAACGCTTTCCAAGGAGCCAAGGTCAATATGTATGCTGGTATAGCTGTTGTAAGGGATGTCCACAGCTTGGGCAGCTTGTTGTGCCTTTGCTAAATCCCGACATGCTAACACCACGTACCATCCCCTTTGGGCAAGAGCTTTTGCAGCGTACAAACCGACCCCCGAAGAAGCGCCGGTGATTACAACTGTTGATTTCCTATCCTGTGCCATTGTATTGAGACTCTGTTAATCACCTTTTTCTATCTCCTGGATTTTACATCACTGAGTTACCACCTCTGATTGTTCCAGGTGTTATGCTTGGCGATCGCTTCTCACTAACAATACCTTCTATACCAGACGCTACGCCTAGCTTGCTTCGACTTAGAAGTACGCAAAATCGAAAAATGCCTTGATTCGTAGGTTGGGTTGAGCCAAGTAGACACCTAACCTACAAAAAAATAGCGAATATTTTATAATCAAGACGTTTTAGACCGTTTCTGGTCTATTATCCAGTTTTCTTTTAAGCATCTCTTCCATTTCTCTAAAATCTTCTTCAGTTTGGGGAAATGGATATTTTGGACTGTGAGGATTTCCTCGGTTAATCAAAGCCTCTATGGCATCATCATCTTCTCGATGAGCCAAAACGTAGGCTCTTAGCTCTTGACGGCTCATTTTGCTGAAGTCAGGTTTCGTCATCGTTAAACTTCCATTGACCATCTAGGAAAATCAGAATTTCTAGGCTCTCAGTTACACCAGCAAGGATAAATACTGTCTTGGTATTTAGATTGTACCGAAATACATGGATAGGCTGATATCCATCTGAGAGCATCTGGCATACTCTGACGCAGGTAAGAGCCTGTTCTACACTAGGCATACATTGTTATAGATTATAATAGCGAGTTCCACTATACCAGAATTTATATATTCTATAAATTCTGGCTATATAAGCTAACTTTTGTTATATTCTATATAGTCAAAAAAAATAGATTATAGAATATGATGCCAGTAGTTACAATACCCGATCTTATTTACAAGCGGCTTCAAGCCATTGCTGTACCTTTAGAGGACACACTTATCACTGTTATTGAGAAGCTATTGAATGAGCATGATGCACGTGAAAAATCTCAGCAAGACTATAAAATAGAAAATTATTCTAAAACTGAAAATTATTCTGAGACAGAGAATTATAAAATTCTCGACCCTGATAGTCCTAGCAACCTCCGCCATACCAGAGTGCTGCGGGCGTTAATCGCCGATCAGAAAATTGATAAACCAAATTGGAATAAAATTGTGGATAAAGCGCACGAAATTGCTATCCAACAAGGGATGTCCGTAGAGGATTTGATTAAACTTACCCGTTTCCGTATTGTTCAAGGTGAAAAAAAGGAAGATGGTTTTCACTACCTACCAAAGTCAAACATTTCAGTGCAGGGAGTAGGTGCAAATCTTGCATGGCGTAACACGTTACACTTGATGAAAAACCTGAAATTACCGATTGAAATACACTTCGAGTGGCCCAATAAAGAGGGAGCAGCGCATCCTGGTGAAAAGGGTAAACTCTTTTGGAGTCAAAAATAGGCTGTAAAACTTAAGATTATAAAAACCTCGGTGCAAAGATATGCAGTGGGGTTTTTATAATATCTATTAGACATCTGGTGAAAATGAATGTAGAGACGTAGCACTGCTACGTCTCTACAAGGATTCTGGATAACGCATATTTAATTTCCGGAGATGTCTATTATAGATTTATGGCTTTAAAACATTTTTTGGTAAATTAGAGCCTGATCCTAACTTGACCCCTAGTTATTTCTATATATAGAATATATTCTATATATAGAAATTTGGGAAATAGGAAAATTTTTATATCACCCTATCCCCTAGACTCCAGTTAATACTTCCGCTCTTTTGGCTCAAACATAGTAATCGCCACAGGTCGATATTGAATGTCAATTCCTGCTGGTGAATAGTAAGCCATTGTGTGTTTGAGAAAATTAACATCATCTCGCTGGGAATAATCTTCGCAAAAGTGTGCGCCGCGACTTTCTTGACGATTTAGGGCTGATGCCAAAATTGTCTGTCCCACTACCATTAAACTTCGCAGTTCTAAGGCTTCTACAAGTTCTGTATTCCAGCAACTTCCTTTGTCATCTAAATAAATTTGTGGATATCGCTGTTGAATTTCATCTAGTTTGTGTAACCCTTCAGTCATTAATGCCTCAGTGCGGAAAACACCGCAATACTCAGTCATACAATCTTGGAAGGCTTGACGGACTTGATTAATGCGATATTCTCCTGGTTGTTCTAGCAAAGCTTGGATTTGTTGCTGGGCTTCTTTGAGGTAGCGTTGTTCATCCACAGAGGGCAATTTACGTTTTTGCACAAATTGGGCGATCGCCGCCCCAGTCCGTTTACCATAAACTACGCACTCTAACAGCGAATTACTCCCCAAGCGATTCGCCCCATGTACGGAAACACAAGCTGTTTCCCCAGCAGCAAAGAACCCCTCAACTAAACCATCACCACTACTGCGGACTTGACCATTGGTGTTCACTGGGATACCACCCATACAATAGTGAATTGTCGGGCGCACTGGCATAGGTTGAGTTACAGCGTCAACACCCACTAGTCGATGGGCTTCTTCCCAGCAGAAGGGAACGCGACTCATAATTTTTTCTTTACCCATGTGTCGCAGATCGAGATAGACAAAGGGACCGCCAGCGCTACCGTCAGAATGAACACCACGACCGGCGCGAATTTCATAAGCGATCGCCCGTGAGGTAATATCACGAGGAGCTAGTTCCATACGACTGGGTGCGTAGTTCGCCATAAAGCGATCGCCTTCGCTATTAATCAAATACGCCCCTTCACCCCGTACTGCTTCCGAAATCAGCACTCCTACCGGATATAAACCAGTGGGATGAAATTGGACAAATTCCATATCTTCTAAAGGCAAACCGGCGATCGCAGTCATTGCCAAACCATCACCCGAAGAAGCGTAATCATTGGAGGTGGTGTTATAAACGCGACCATAGCCGCCGGTAGCAAACATCACTGCCTTCGCCCGCAGAACCTCAACATGCCCATCCAACAAATGGAACATCACCACACCCTTGGCCTGCCCCTCTTCTAAAATGAGGCGCATCACGTACCACTCTTCATATACTTGCACCCCATAACGCCGCAGGTTGTTAACTAATTCATGCAAAATTGCGTGACCAGTCTTGTCTGCGGCGTAGCAAGTGCGGTTGTGGGAATGTCCGCCAAAAGCCCTTTGAGCAATACGACCGTCGGGTAACCGCGAGAACAAAACGCCCATGTGTTCCAAATCAATTACTACATCTGGCGCTTCCTGGGCGAGAATTGCCACAGCATCTTGATCTGCTAAATAGTCAGAACCCTTGACAGTATCAAAAGCATGTGCTTCCCAGCTATCTTCGGAATCGACATTTTTCAGCGACGCAGCCATACCACCTTGGGCTGCCACCGAGTGGGAGCGAATCGGGTGTGTTTTGGCAACCACAGCGATATTTAAACTAGGGTCAGTGCGGGCAATTTCCACAGCAGCGCGACATCCCGCCAATCCACCGCCAACAATAACCACATCGTGTTCCAGCATAATTAGTCCCCGACTGCAAACCACTGCTGTTCTATTGTAGAAACCTAATTCAAGGGTTTTTGAACTACACCACTTCTTGCCTTAACCATGCATCTCTACAAAAAAAATCCCTGCCCATAGACAGGGATGTTAAGTAAGTCGGCGTAAATAATTATTGTTGGAGTAACGCAGGGGGCAGTTCTTGCTCTTAGCTGGGTGAGAAAGAGTTTGAGCCTTATTTACTTTTGTTTACACAGTTTGGTTTTATTGCACCGACTTACTTATTACAAATTTTGAAGTTAGAAGTGAAAAGTTAAAAATTAAGAGTTAACAGCCAGATGCAGTGACTCCAAACTCCAAACTCCAAACTCCAAACTCCTAACTCCAAACTCCAAACTCCTAACTCCTAACTCCTAACTCCTAACTCCTAACTTTTTAGCTAGCTAGTTGTACAGGTTTTTGTTGAGACACATTACCTGGGATAGGTTCCGTTTTGGTTCCAGGTTCTACAGGAACCATTTCAATATGATTTAACAATGTAGTCACAAACGCAAACAGCAAGAAAGGCAGCGATAGCAGAACGACGAGACCTACTGTTGCTAAAGCGTACACCGGTTTCTTAGCACCCATTAGCGCCAAGGCTGATGCCAAACTTAGAGTAATTGTAATTAACCAAACAATTATTTGACCGTAGATATCACCAAAGGTCAGGGTACAGACATACCGATAGCTTTGAATATTATTTCCGCTCATCACATTTGCCTCAAGTCTCTCTTATAGGTTCTACCTTAGAGCCATGTTTGGCTTGTAGACAATTTCTAAATATTTTTGCAAAGTTCGTAATATAACTTCATACTTGATTTTTTTTGTTACATAAAGAAAATTCTGAGATTGCCTTCGATACCAGAAAATATATGTGCCAGTTGCGTCAGTCCTGGTAAGGTCTAAGTTACAGATTTAAACCTGAACTGAAATCAGCCATTGAATAGTTGTTGCCGACTCGAACTCTCTGGGATAAGTAAATAAGCGATCGCTGATAGCTAATTATTGAGTGTTTACAATTTTTCTGTTGAGTCTCAACACCAGAATCAACCGTATTACATGGGAAGTTAGAGTTACAACAACCAAGCTTCGAGTCACGGCAAAAATGCCAGCTTGCTCAATCCTTCAATCAAAGACCAAGAACGCTCAATGTTGACGTAGGTAAAGCTTTTGCCTAAATGTTTAAGTAATTTACTGATTGCTTCTTCTATAAATAGAGGCTTTGCTCTAAAGGACAAAAAATATCATAGTGCTTAAAGCCAGGATAATTTTTGTCATCTGTTAAATTCCGGATATTTAGGATATAGGATTTAATTTTTTGCTACTCACTGTTAAGTAAATAAATCCATTCAAACCAGGATGTAAAAACGGATTTTTTGATGTTAAATTTTGAGTATTGTCCGAATTTGTTGATTTATATCAACAAAACCTTTTATTCTTCGTGGCAATAATTGTTTTAGGAGTGAACGTGAATACTAGCTTTCTTCGTAAAGGTGTTTTTTGGTTACCAAGTATAGCTACTCTTACAGTCCTGAGTAGCGGCTTATCTGCTATTGCCCAGACAGTGGATGCGGTAAACACTCAGCCACTAACCGAGTTTCCGGCAGGTGTCGTGTCTGGCAATGAATTAAGTACTGAACTGGAGGCTACAGAAACAACTGAGCCATCTACAGTAGCAAATGTAACTAGGATAGATCGGTTGTCCAATGGTGCGACAGAAACCCTCACACCCATTCCAGGGACAGTTGCAACCTCATCTGCAAAGCTGATTTCTGAGCCTGTAGAACCCAATTCTGGGTCAATTTCTCAACCATCTGCTCCCAAAGTGGCACAATCAGATATCGATCTAGGTACAACTACTCGTGGCGGTAGTAGCTATGTTGGGGTTGCTGGGAATATTGGTTTAAGTGGAGGAGACTCATCTTTAGGCGATGGCAACTTCGCGGTAATCAGCAAAGTCGGCTTAACAAGTGCTATATCAGTCCGACCATCCGCTATCATTGGCGACAATACCACAGTTTTACTTCCCGTCACCTATGATTTTTCTTTCAAGCCAGCAGATGTTTTTAGCGAACCGTTAGGCATTGCACCTTACGTAGGAGTGGGTGCAGCCTGGAAAACTGGTGATGATTCCCAATTTGCCTTTTTAATATCTGGTGGGGTTGATGTGCCCCTGAGTTCTCAATTTACGGCAACAGCGTCTGTGAATGCAGGATTTTTCGATCAAACTGACGTGGGCTTGTTACTAGGTGTTGGTTACAACTTCAATGGCTTTTAAGAGTTAGGAGTTAGGAGTTAGGAGTTAATAATTCAGAATTGATAACGAGTCTAGATCTGATTAGCGTATTCATCGATCGTAAATTCTCCTGATTCTTGAATTATTCTGACTCCAGAATTCAGAATTCTGAATTCTGAATTCTGAATTCTGACCTTAACTCCTAACTGTTAACTTTCTACCAGGACTTACGCAAACAATAGCCCAAACCCTGATTTTACGGTAGGGGCAATTCATGAATTGCCCCTACGGCGTGTAGTTTTGCGTAAGTCCTATCTACTTAGGGGTAACTTTATCAATTACCTTAATTTTGCCATCGTCTCCTACCGTCCAGACATCGTAAACACCGATGACATCACCGTTCGCATCAACATCTACATTACCGCTGGCTCCTTGGTAGTTAATATCTTTACCTTCTTTGAGCAACTTCAGTCCCTCGCAGACATCGGTAACTTCTGTACCAGGGCCGCCAGCAACTTCACGGATGTGCTTGGCTATCCCAGGGCCTTTATTTTCTTTAGCAGCTTGGGCCGCCAATACTAATAAAGCACCAGCATCCCAAGCTTGGGGAGCAAATTCCCCTGGTGAACTATTTTTTTTCTCTTGCCAAAGCTTTTTTAAAGCGTCTAATGCTTTACCATCAGAACCAGGGACTGTGCCGATGGTTCCAGATGCAATGTATTTACCGTCACTACCTTTGCCAACTTGACCAGGAAATTCGTCTGACTTCATACCATCTGTCAGCATTACCTGCACGCCTTTACTTAGACCTTGCTGATATGCTGACTTGAGCAACAGACTACCTGTTTCTACATAAAAAACTCCAAGAACTGCATCTGGCTTGCCAGCAAAAGCAGCGGTGGCTTCACTTTCAAAGGTAGTTGCTTTGGGGTCGTAGCGGACAGGATTCTTTTTGTTGACTATGGTTCCCCCCAATTTTTCAAAAGCTTGAACAAATGCTTTTTCAAAGCCCACACCATAGTCGTTATTAATTACGACGGTGGATACTCGCTTGAAACCTTTTTTAGTGGCGAGTTGGGCTAAAGCTGGACCTTGGTAGCTATCAGGGGGGACTGTACGTGCCCAAAAACCTTTGAAGTCGCCTTTTTGTGCCTTTTCAGTAAATACAGGGCTGGTGCTACCTGGTGAAATTAGCATCACTTGATTTTGAGCAGCAATTGAAACGGCGGCTGTGGAAACACTGCTAGCAAAAGAGCCAACGACGCCTGCAACCTTATCTACTGATGCTAGTTTAGTCATACCGGCAGCACCAGCTTTCGGGTCTGTTTGGTCGTCTACAGCAACAAGGGTAACAGGTTGGCCATTTACACCACCGCAAGCGTTGACGGTCTCTACTAACAAGGGAACACTAGCAGCCATTTGCTGTCCAATAGATGCTAAATCGCCTGTTGTTGGCAGCAGGGAACCAATTTTCAGTCCACTAGCTGTAGGGTTACTTCCATTACCATCTTCACAAGCCCCTAACAGAAACCCACTTGCTAGGGTAATTATACTCAAGGTTAAGGCTGCACTAATTCTTTGCATAAGTTACTTTCACTCCTCAATATATTTAGGAGCCTAAAAGTAATATTCAAACTACATTTGCAAGTTAGTTTGATTTTATCAGGACTCCAAAGGATAAATCATATCATCCCTCTGAAGAAGTAAAAGTCCTTACTCTTAAGTGCGAGTATTTTTTGCACACAACATGGTGCGATATCTATGTCAAAGTCTGAAAAACGGAGAGGGAGGGATTCGAACCCTCGGTACGGAGTTGCCTGCCGTACAACAGATTAGCAATCTGCCGCTTTCGACCACTCAGCCACCTCTCCTGGGTCACGAATAATAAGGTTAGCAGATTTATTTGGGGGAGTCAATAGTCATTTGTCCTTTGTTGTTTGTCATTTGTCCTTCTTCTTCAACTAATGACTAATGACCAATGACCAATGACTAATTTTGTCATTTGTCATTCGTCCTTTTTCTTCAACTAATGACCAATGACCAATGACTAATGACCAATGACTAATTTCTCAAAGGACTTGCGATCGCATCCAAGCCACCGGCAAAGAACGTAACTTTTGCCACTGAGGCACGTAGGCGCGTTTCGTGAAGGCATTATAATCGTTACGTTCAATTACGGTTAAGATCCCACTGTAATGCATCAGAGCTGCCCACACAGGCCAACGACCATCATAAGCTAGGCAGGAGATTCCTTTTTCTGCCTTGCGATAAAACTGTCGTGCCCGAGCAATTTGAAAGCGCATTAAGGAACGCCAGCGATCGTCGACTATACCCGCAAACAAATCTTGTTCGGTATAGTTGAATCTTGCCAAATCTTCTAGAGGAATATAAATTCGCCCACGTCGCGCATCCTCGCCTACATCCCGCAAGATGTTGGTGAGTTGCTTGGCAATTCCCAAGGCAATTTCTTCTTCGGTGGGATTATGTGACTGTTGTTGACGATTCCACGGAGCTGTATTTTTGCTAGTATCCAATCCCATGACTGCTGTTGACATCAAGCCTACAGTGCCGGCGACACGATAACAGTAGAGATATAACTCCTCGAAGGTTTCATAGCGACTTCGGTATAAGTCCATACGTTGACCAGCAATCATATCCCGAAAAGGCTCAATGTCCATCGGGAAGCGTTGAACAGTATCTACCAAAGCTACGTCGAAATTATCCAATGGGCGTCCAGCAAAAATCGATTCTAGCTGCTGCTCCCATAGGTCTAGGGTTTCTGGGGTGGTAATAGCAGATGCAGGACCATCCACCAGTTCATCTAAACGGCGACACCAAGCATAGATTGCCCAAATAGCAGGACGCTTTTCCTTGCTCAGAAGCAAAGTACTGAGGTAAAAAGTCGTGGAATACTTGGCTATGAGATGACGACAAAGTTCGTAGGACTCGTCCACAGAGACCAGCGTTTTCATGCGGGCTTTCGATTCAGGCAGTTGCAGCATTCGTTGCAGGCGGTCGGGTGAGCGTTTGCAGGTTTGAGGATTTTGCTACCGGGAAGGCCTCAGAAATCGCCTGTGCTGTCAGCTTACCAGAAAGTACGGCACCTTCCATACTGCCTAAGTAGCGTTGCATGGTGTAACTTCCGGCTAGATAGAAGTTGACAATGGGCGTGACTTGTGCAGGACGGTACTGTTGACGACCGGGGGTCGCTTTGTAAACTGAACGCGGCGTTTTCACCACATGAGATTTCAGCAGTTTTGCTGGATTGTCTCCCCCAAAGTGGTCAGGGAAGAGTTTTTCTAACTCGGCAATTGTTGCAGCCACAATCTCCTCATCGGATTTGGCTATCCAATCTTTTGCCGGGGCTAGAACTAATTCCAGCATTGAGCGGTCAGGGTTGGCGTATTCACGGCAGGTATTGCTCATATCAGCATAAACGCTCAGGAGTGGCGATCGCGAAAATAGCAAGTGATCGATTTCTGTCAGTTTCCGGTCAAACCACAGATGCAGGTTGATCACTGGTACTCCTTCTAAGCCTTCTAGCTTCTGGAAAAACTCCATTTGCTTCCAAGACCCAGGCAAGATCGCTTTCAGGGGGTCTACTGATATGGCTGATACATAGGAATCAGCTGTGATAATTTCATCTTCTGCCCCATTTAACCCCCGAATCAAGAATCCTTTGACCGTGTTATCGGGGTTGAGCAAAATTTCTTTCAACGGGGCATTTAACCGCACTTGGCCACCACGTTCTGTGATGTAATCTACGATCGGGCTGCATAGGCGTTCTGTAGGAGAACCATCCAAAAATGCAATCTTAGAACCATATCGTTCTTGCAGAAAGCGATTGAGCGCAGTTAAGAGAATCGTTGCAGAAACTTCATCGGGATTGATAAAGGTGAGGGCTTTACATGCAGCGATGAACACGTCACTAGTTACTCGCTCATCAACACCTTGCCTTTCCAACCACTCTAAGAAGCTGTACTTGTCCATGTCTTCAACATACTTTTGGCCCCGAACCACTGCTGGAAGTAGGCCAATTGCAAATCGAATCTTCTGCTCCCAAGTCAACATGTCTTTGTTGCGAAGAATCGATGCAATGACGTTGAATGGAGATGGAATGTCTGGAACATCAAAACGTGAGAATGTCCCAGGCTTGTCTGGTTGATTGAAAATCAGTGTATGCTCTTTCCACTGGAGTCTGTCTTCAATGCCCAACTCCTTGAGTAATTGGAGCATATTTGGGTATGCCCCAAAGAAGGCGTGTAACCCGGTTTCGTACCAGTCGCCATCAGAGTCTTTCCAAGCCGCAACAAGGCCACCCAGTACGTCCCGGCTTTCCAAGACAATGGGAGTGTGACCTGCGTCTGTAAGATATTTCGCGCAGGAAAGCCCTGCTAGACCAGCACCCGCGATCGCTACTCGCATTTAACCCTACTGCCCTTCAATATTTCTTAATGGTTTTGCCGTTTTCATTATACGTTGCAATCCGTTACATTTAGTAGTCGTTGTGCGATCGCTTTCCCAAAAAACTTGTTTCAAAGGGAATTTTGCCTAACACACACCCATCAAGACAACCATTGTTGACAATGGCTTTGCAGCCTTGATTTCATCTAAATTTAGACTACCAGATGTAGAGAAACAAAATTCATTACCTTTGACTAAAAAAACTACTTATTAACTGTTGTCTCAAAGTAGTTGATTTCTTTGGTAATCCGTGTATTTGCTCTCAGGAAATATTTGCGGCATTGCTGAAGACTCCTAATTCATTTCCAGGTTACTTTCCTGAAAATGATGCTTAAGTAAAAATAAATACTTTATTTGTTTGTAATTAAGTATTTTAACTATTGTAATTGAGTTGCACCTGTGAGATGTAAAATTCAATGGAAAGCTATTAACAGCTCGACTTGAGGATTAGTCGCGATCGCACAATTTAAACTAAATACATTTCAGTAGAGAAGGCGATCGTAAATCGTGCTGCATCCCATAGTCAGTTCTAGCAAATTCTATTTGCAATATTAAACGGTCTTGATGACTAGGAGTAATTCCCTTATGGAAAGAAAGTGGATCTTCCACAAATCCAAAACCAGCTTTGCCGCAAATCTTCACTAAAGATTCGGAACCATAATAATCGATGATATCTTGGTCTGTTTCCCGTTTGCGTAGCCAAAGATGTGACCATTTTTTCTTCTTATGACTACCACGAACACAAACATGAGGTCCACTGCGATCATCCACATCAGTTAAATAGAAAAAAAACTTCAAAAAACGATAATCGTCTATATCATAGTGAAACAATTGAGCAGCTTGACTTTGCTGATAAAATGTTGTTTGTCCGGAAAAGCTCCACCACATCAAATTCCCTTGATGTATTGGTTCAGCATCCAAAAATGCAGCAGCTATTGCCAATAATTTTGGATCATTTTGGAGTTTTTTGATAGCAGGGCAAAACAAAGCTGTATTAAAATAACTTCCAATGATAAACTGCTTTCCTGACTTAGTTTGGGCTTGTTCTTTTTGATGGTAATGGAAACCCATATCTGGTTTTCTATTACCATAACAAGCTGTTGAATGAGCAAATTCGATGATTTCTTTAACAATGTCTTCAGGCAGATGAATCCCCAAATGTAAACCTTCAGTTTTAAGATGGTTAACAACTTCATCTACATTGACATCTGTAAAACAAGAATTGCTCTGATTAAAATCTAATTTAGCTGAACGCTTTAAGAAATAAATCATGATAGCTCGCCCAATTTTAAATCGAGCAATTTTACGCATCAAAAGCCATCTAGGATTTTTAATCAATCCTTTGTAATTTTCGTAACAAATATTATAAATTTTGGAAATAATTCTATCTAAACAGTTATTAAATAAGCTTATTGACATAAATCTCCTGGGATGAAAACAGCAGGATGCAATGCCTGTAGCAAGACACTCTTGGGTCTCAGCAAAAATGCTTTTGCCGAAAAACCGATCTAGACTTACGTAAGTAATGCCATGTAACTGGTATCTTAATTCTTAAAAATGAATAACGATATTTACTGAAAGATATATTTACTGTTTCTTTTTATAAGTCACTCTTTTTTTAAAGAGTTACTGAAAGTTTGAAGGAAATTGAGCATTGGGAGTGCTGTATATGGATAGCAGGGAGTTTAGCTTGTGAGAAGTTAGGAGTTAGGAGTTAAGAATTATTCTCCCCTGTGCCCCTCATCCCCCTCATCTCCTCCACTCCCCACTCCTGATAAAGGTATAGGATTAGAGTTGATATTTTGAAGTTGAGTATCCCAGTTGTTTGCTACACAACTATAGGTAAAGAATTATGGCACGATCGCAAGAGCTAAACCGCTTTGGACATCACCTAATTCTAGGTATTTCTAGTAGTACATTAAGTGATGACGATAAACGCGCACTCAGTGAATTAAAGCCGATTGGGGTGATATTTTTTGCTAAGAACTTTCTAGATGGCGCTCCATATAAGGTTTGGCTGGAAAAATTCCAGCATTTAAACAACCAGATACGAGAATATACTGAACGTGATTCGATGTTTGTGACTTTGGATCACGAAGGAGGTCGTGTTGTTCGGACACCACCGCCGATTACGCGATTTCCTGAAGCGTTATTGTTGCGATCGCACGCCTACGAAGTAGCAAAAGCCACAGCCGTGGAACTAAAATCACTAGGAATAAATTTATCTTGGGCACCCGTAGCAGATATTTTTTCCCATCCCAATAATCCTGTAATTGGGTCTCGTGCCTTTGGTAACACTCCCGAAACTGCTGCTCAAGGTGCCCGTGACTACTACCTTGGACTTCGAGATTCAGGAATTATCGGATGTGCCAAGCATTTCCCCGGACATGGAGACACTAGCCAAGATTCTCACATCGAGCTACCAACACTCAATTTGACCTTAGAAGAACTGCGACTTCGAGAACTGATACCTTTTAAAGCTCTCATCGAAGTGCAGATTCCTCTAGTTATGACTGCCCATATCTTATTTCCCAGAATAGATCCTGATGTGCCAGCAACCCTTTCCCGTCCTATTCTCAAAAATATACTTAGGGACGAACTTGGCTTTGAGGGAGTGGTTGTTTCTGACGACTTAGATATGAAAGCGATTTCAGATATGTTTATTCAAGCTGGTACTGTGGCGCGGTCATTTAATGCAGGCTGCGACCTGTTTATTGTTTCACGTAATATTAATTCATCATCTATTGAAAAAACTTATCGGATTGCTGAAGATTTTATCGATTCTCTGAGTAACGGTAGCTTAGATGAAGCAGTTGTGGAAGCAGCTAGAGAAAGAATTGAGAAACTACTAGCAGTAACACCGCAATATACCGTCCAGGCTTTGGATAAAGATATCTTATTGCAACATGCTCAACTGGCGATCGCTAGTTCCTATTCATAATCTAACGTGCATTCAAGTTGTATATTACCAATTGCCAAAAGGCTAGCTAGGATTGCATTTCTTAATTTTGAATTTTGAATTTTGAATTTTGAATTACTTAATGGGTGGTATAGGGGTCGAACCTATTTCTGCGGGTTAAAAGCCCGCTGCACAGCCGGTATGCCAACCACCCTAGTTAATTTGAATAAAAAATGAGCAAGTGCGATAACACCAAACTTAGATATAAATCCACCAGGGAGGTACTGCCCCTCCTATTTCTGTGTTATCAGCACAGCGCCTCGCTTTTCGGCTCCAGGTGGAAAAGAGGAAGATGGAGGAATCGAACCCCTACAGTTGCCCGTACTCCAAGGTTCAAGCTTGGTTGCCGTCCATTCAGCAGCATCTTCCATTCAGGGGCGTCTGACGGGATTTGAACCCGCTCTGACTGGTTCCACAAAAGGGCGCCTCGACCACTTTGGCTTCAGACACCATCAGTGGAATCAATGGGATTTGAACCCATAACCTCCTGCTTGCAAGGCAGGCGCTCTATCCATTTGAGCTATGACCCCATTCAACAAGTCAAAAGTCAAAAGTCAAAAGAAGAATTTAATTATTTCTCTTACTTTTTACTTTGTTCTTTTTACTTATTTAGGCGGGAGTGGTAGGACTTAAACCCACAACCTTCAAGGTAGAAACTTGAAGCTCTATTCCATTGAGCTACACTCCCAATATTTGGTAGTCCTGGCAGGATTTGAACCCGCAACCTCTTGCTTGTAAGGCACTTGCTCTACCGTTGAAGCTACAGGACTACGCAAGCGAGTGGAGGGACTTGAACCCACGCACTGAGTATGGCGCACTCAGATGCTACCGATTACATCACACCCGCAAGTTTCAGAGCGGACGGCGAGATTTGAACTCGCACGAAGACGGTGGAAACGTCTCATGCTGCCGTTACATCAGACCCGCATCAAGCTGGTGACAGGAATTGAACCTGCAACCTACTGATTACAAGTCAGTTGCTCTGCCAATTGAGCTACACCAGCACTAATTTTGGTGACGGGGGCAGGAGTCGAACCTGCCGATGTTCAGGTTATGAGCCTGACGAGCCACCGTTGCTCTATCCCCGCATATTCACCAATACCCCTGACTGGATTTGAACCAGCAACCTCTTCGTTCTAGGCGAAGCGCCTCTTCCGTTGGGCTACAAGGGCAAAGTCTGAGTGGCAGGGATTCTAGACGCCCTAGCGGCTTCCCGTAGGGTACCTGCGACCTCGAGTTCCCGAAACTCCCGCGCCCCACCCAGATATTTTGGTACTCCCGACAGGATTTGAACCTGCAAAAAACTAGATCCTCGGTAAGCGTGCGTCTTCCGTTCCGCCACGAGAGCTTAGTACCCCTGACAGGATTTGTAGACGCGAAGCGGCTTCCCGAAGGGTACCTGCAAAATCTGGACTCTGATTCCAGCACGTATGCCAGTTCCGTCACAGGGGCATATCGGGATGGCAGGACTCGAACCTGCGACTCCATGCTCCCAAAGCATGGCTTCTCGCCGCTGAATTACATCCCGTTGGTACTCCTGGTGGGAGTCGAACCCACAACAAAACAGATTTTAAGTCTGCCACCTCTTCCAATTGGGCTACAGGAGCAAATTTTGGTACTCTTGGTGGGAATCGAACCCACAACTTACCGTTTTTGAGACGGCAGCCTCTTCCAGTTGGGCTACAAGAGCATGTTTGGCAGCCCCGCCAGGACTCGAACCTGGAATCTTCGCCTTCAAAGGGCGCTGTGTTGCCAATTACACCACAGGGCTTTATTGCCAGGGCAGGGTTTGAACCTGCAACCTCATCGTTCAGAGCGATGCGACTTCCCAATTCGTCCACCCGGCATTAAAGAATTCGTAGTTCGTAATTCGTAATTCGTAATTATGTTTTGTGACGAGCATTTAAATCCCGATTAACATAAAAGCCGTTTATAAAAACGTGGGTATCAATCTCTATCAGAGCGATGCAACTTACCAATTCGTCCACCCAGCATTAAAGAATTCGTAGTTCGTAATTCGTAATTCATAATTATGTTTTGTGAGAGTGATTTTAACCCCGACTAACATACAAGCCATTTATAAAAACGTGGGTATAAACCCTTATTTAATTACGAATTACGAATTAGTAATTACGAATTATGATTGGCTGCCTCAGTAGGACTCGAACCTACAACCGCGCGGTTAACAGCCGCTTGCTCTGCCATTGAGCTATGAGGCAACGAAGCCCCCCAGGTCGGAATCGAACCGACGACCTCCTGTTCTTCAGACAGGCGCTAACTACCAACTGAGCTACCGGGGGATAAGGAGGAGAGATGGGTTTTACCCAGTGGACTGGTTTAATTCAACTCGAATCAGCTATTATTTCATCTCTCATGTAAGGCGAAGCGATCGCGGAAGGACTTGAACCTTCACTCTTGAGTTTCGTAGACTCACATGTTATCCAGTTACACCACGCGATCTGAATATCTAGTAAAAAACCAGAGGTATTTTACGGATAATTTATTGCATCATTGCTTTGCTGGCTATAGCAAAGGATGTATTGAGAATTAATCCAGCCTTCCCTTCCGACGATTTTTTTGTTTGGGCTATTAGTAACACGCACGTTAACCCAAGGTGTTGGGCGACCTTGAAGTGAAACAATATCAGGCTTGAGTAATGTAATATTATTGCCATTATCTAAAGCTGCTGTTGTCTTTCCGCCAGCTGTGGCACGTAAAGCTAATTGCCCCGATTGCAACCCAGTGACTTCGCAAAGTGCAGGCTTAACCTGAGCTACATTGCCAGTACATTTTAGGGCGCTACTACGCATCCAACCTTCTAAGCCTTTTTGTTTAGGAATATCTCCATCGATAACGCTAATGTAAATCCAGTTTTCAGCACCTTTAGCTAGTACTTGTAACTTGGCATCTTCATATAAATTAATTGCACCTCCATCTTCAAATTCTCCTTGCGGTTTTCTTAGGTATAGAAAAAGTGCTTCATCATTTCGTAGTTTCTTGGCTTGACAAGTTACTTGTTTGTTGGCACTTTTGGGAGTTGCAGCATTTGCTATTGGTAAAAAATTAGGAGTAGAAACCCACAGACAAAATACAGTCAAAGAAATTTGAGGTAGAGATTGAAGAAAACGTGCCATTTTTGAGTAAATAGGAGTGTTCTTTACTACCTTACCTGTGATAAATTTCACCGTCCTGCATAATTTTACCTAACTCCATAAGGCGGAGAAGACAGGATTTGAACCTGCGTCGGTATTACCCGATACTGTTTAGCAAACAGCTACCTTCGGCCACTCGGTCACTTCTCCACAGTGGGTTGGGCAGGAATTGAACCTGCAACCAAGAAAGGACGCTTTTACAGAGCGCAGCCCACACCAATAGGCGAGCCAACCCAGAATAAGTCATTCCCCTGACGGGATTTGAACCCGCAATCTCTGGTTTGAAAGAACAGCGACTTAACCATTCGTCCACAGGGGCAAAAATAATTACTAATTCGTAATTCGTAATTAAATTGGGTACAGAGGCAACACTGCTTATAACTACGAATTACGAATTATCAATTACGAATTATGTTGGCGCAGGGACTAGGATTTGAACCCAGAACATCGGATTTGGAGTCACGAGGTGTTGCCGTTACACCATCCCTGCATTTGGTAGCAGTGGCGGGATTTGAACCCGCATCGACCCGGTTATGAGCCAGGGGCTTTACGTTAAGCTACACTGCGATACCAGAGGCTGAGGTGAGATTTGTAGACGCGAAGCGGCTTCCCGTTCGCGTAGCGTCTCGAAGAGAAGGGTACTCACGATGTCGGTTTTGCAGACCAATGCCTTCAACCACTTGGCTACTCAGCCGTTTGGGAGTCCCGACGAGATTTGCACTCGCAATTTTCAGCTTGAGAGGCTGACGGCTTCAACTATTCGCCTACGGGACTTCAACCAGGGTGACGGGACTTGAACCCGCAACATTTCCGCAGACAACGGAACGCTCTAGCCAATTGAGCTACACCCCGATTTTTGAAATCTGTGCCTAAAATTTGAGGTTTTTAGGCACATGTTTTGTTGGTGAACTTGCCCATTTCTTATTCAGTTTTCAAGGTTCAGATAAATTATTTTTTACTGTTAGAAAATCTTAGGAAAACAACGGAAATTCTAGGTAGTAAATCTGTTGGATATTCCTGATGTATTCAGTCGTTTGTAACAGTGCAAACTTTGAACTTTTTTCGTTTCTTGCCTCTACTTCCGATGGTTTGCAAGTAGAAGCCGCTTTGTTGATTGGGGACTTTGGTTTATTCCAACGCCTGCCTTTGAGTTGTATGTAGAACATCACTTTGACCTTTGCGAAGCTTGTCTTTCGCTTCACTACATTTATACTACAAAATACTACAAGAGGTGTCAAGGGGTTTGATAAAAATTTTTTGAAATTCCCCATAAGAGCTTCTGTGCTTAGGTTTGAAGTGACTAAGCACTCTAAAAAGCCACACTACAATTGATGAGTTTAAGGGGCGATAATCGTCCCTAAAGCAAGCCGGATAAGGGCTTGGGAGGTACAGACCTCTTGAAAAAATGGGCTAAAATTAGAGCTTATTGAGAATGAACTGTGTAGGGGAAATAGATTTGTCTGTGGAGATCGGTTTCGTGGTAAAAAAGAACAGTCTCGTAAATTGAACAAGACCGTTATCATTGGTATTCAGGTACTGTGGCGAGGCTGGTTAAAATTCCATCACCTCTGTGAAGGTTGGCAGCTTGCAAAACAGACTTAACGAAAAAAGTCAACTTTTAGGGACTTCCAGAAAATAAATTATCCCAAATTCTTTGTACATTTGTAGGGGCGCACAGCTGTGCGCCCCTACTATGGAATATTTTTTTCCTTGGAAGTCCCTTAATCAAAACTGACCGTAAAACCAGTTTGCTGCCGCTGATGGATCATTAGTCCTAAAATACTCCTGATTCCTATTAACAAACTCCTCTTTAGTAATGTAACCATCACCATCGATATCAACATTTGAAAAGGCTATTCTTGCATCATGTTCTGAACCATTTATAGCCTTGATAAACACAGCAAATTCATCGGCATCAATCTTACCATTTGCATCTAAGTCAATTGAATCAAAAAGAGCTTCTATTGAACTATCGTGTTGATTCGAATTATTGTAAGATTCAGCAAGTTTCACGTATTCATCCAAGGTAACTCGATTGTCACCATCAATGTCAGCAGGTTTGAAATAAACAGACCATATATTTCTATAAGCAGATATAATTTTTTCATAATCTGCCGATTCTGGCTTTACACCCAGTAATTCTGCAACTGTACCGCCTTGTTGTTCTAAGTCCTCTACACTTACAAACCCATCTCTTGTTCGATCGCTTCTATAGAAAATAGAAGCAAGCTTTCTTTTTTGAAATTCAGTGACCATAAATAAACCTCGCTATTTACTGTTGACAAAATTGTTTGAGCAATTAAATATATATCATTAATTAAATATGAACGCAAGAACACTTAAAAAGAGTTTATTCAAGACAGTTATGATGCTAAAAAATTTAATAAGTTTAAAATTATTTTTTCTAAAATTACTACTAAATGTCTGCTATCGAAAGACAAGTCTAGCGTCTCACAAATTCTACACATGAAGAATTTCCCAATCTAGGTAAGTGGTTTATTGACCAAGCCCTTCGGGCAGGCAATAGGGAATAGGTAATAGGCACTCTTTCATGAAAGTCAAGCCCGAATCCACTCTATTACAAGCCCCCAACAACGTTCATGAAAACAGATAAAAACATTTTTTCTCGATACGTAGTACAAGAAAAAATACGTCCTTATAAAAATCCCCATTATTTAATTATCGGGATTTCCCTATTGCCTATTGGCTTCTTGCCTATTGCCTTTTAAATTTGTTGTGGAAGCACCTAATTTTAGCCAACCTTTCTAAAATGGGTGGACTGTAAAATTATCAATACTAATTATTTTCATACACCTCACATTCATTACAGAGTGCAAACTTTTTCATGAATACTTAAGGGGGTAAAAGATGGTTGCCGTCGGCAACCATCTTTTACTGCCTCATCATGATTATCATTATTGTTTAAACATGGGCTTTTGATTTTTATTGAGTAATTTATTTCTTGGAAGTCCCTAATTATCAATAGTGACACGCCCTCCTGTGAAGGAAAACGTAAACGGTTCACCTTCACCTACAGGTTCGTTTTCATCTAAAGGATTTTTAGTTAAATCGAAGGTACGAATTTCAAATGTCCCTTCCACTGTCTGAGTCGTTGAATGAAATGTAAAACGATAATCGGCTCTAGCAGTAGTGACAGAGCCTGCACTTTCTGGATCTGGGAAATTGAAGTTAAATGTGGTAGCGATAATTTCTCCCGATTTGTTAACCTTCCAGACACCTTGTCCATCAGTGAAACGGTTGTTGGGGAAGGACTGAGCAGCGGCAGGCACACCCTTATTGCCACCTTGGTTTGAGTCGATGACGAAAAAGTTGCCATCTATTGTCAGCGTAATCACTCTTCGTCCCGCAAAGTCGCTATTGAGGAAAGTACACAAGATGTATGTCCCGACGAATTTAGGATCATCACTTTGTTGAAAAAAAGTCGAGTCTTTTGATTGAGCTATCACTTGATGCGGGGAAATGGTTAGTGTTGATAAAGAGCAAACTGCTGGGATCGAAGTCTTACGAATTAACATAACTCGCCAACGCTGGATGTGTTTGATGCCGTTGGTTTAGCGCTGTACTAAGTAATATTGCAGTAATCTTAAAATTAAAATACCAGTTATTTGCTAGATATTACAATAATTGTTAATAATTCGACATACTTGCGATCGCATGTTGATTCTTGTTCAGTATGAAGCGGGGGTGGTTATGTTAGCCATTCACTACCAAAATTTGGCGTTATCAATTAAAAATTCCATCGGTACGTTTTGCTCGGTATGATATTTGATCTGCAAGCATTTACCCAATACAAACGAGCTATGACCCAGAACTACCGCATTACCCTACTCCCCGGCGATGGCATTGGCCCTGAAATTATGGCAGTGGCGGTAGATGTGCTGAAAGTTGTAGGGAAGCAATTTGATATTCAGTTTGAATTCCAAGAAGCCCTCATTGGTGGTGCAGCAATTGACGCCACGGGGGAACCTCTGCCTTCTGCGACTTTAGATACTTGCCGTAATAGTGATGCTGTATTACTTGCTGCTATTGGTGGCTATAAGTGGGATTCTCTACCATCGAATTTACGCCCAGAAGCAGGTTTGTTAGGGCTACGTGCGGGTTTGGAATTATTTGCCAATTTACGCCCAGCAAAAATTTTGCCTCAGCTAATCGATGCTTCGACTTTGAAGCGCGAAGTTGTGGAAGGCGTTGATATTATGGTGGTGCGCGAACTCACTGGTGGGATTTATTTCGGTAAACCTAAGGGAATTTTTGCTACGGAAACTGGTGAAAAACGGGGTGTAAATACGATGGTTTACAGTGAATCGGAAATCGATCGCATTGGACGAGTGGCTTTTGAAGCAGCCCGCAAACGCGGCGGCAAACTATGTTCGGTGGATAAAGCTAATGTATTAGAAGTATCTCAACTGTGGCGCGATCGCATTACCCAACTTTCCCAAGAATATCCAGACATCGAACTGTCTCATCTTTATGTAGATAATGCTGCCATGCAGTTGGTACGCTCTCCCAAGCAGTTCGATACCATTGTCACAGGCAATTTGTTTGGTGATATTCTTTCTGATGCTGCTGCCATGCTCACAGGTAGTATTGGGATGTTGCCTTCCGCTAGTTTGGGCGCTTCTGGGCCTGGTGTATTTGAACCAGTTCATGGTTCCGCCCCAGATATTGCAGGACAGGATAAGGCAAATCCTCTAGCACAGGTTTTGAGTGCGGCAATGATGTTACGCTACGGTTTAAATCAGCCAAAAGCCGCAGACAATATAGAGCAAGCCGTACTACAAGTTTTAGAACAAGGCGATCGCACAGGTGATATAATTTCAGCTGGAAAAAATCTCTTAGGTTGCCGTGCTATGGGCAATGCGCTGATTTTAGCTCTGGAAGCTCAATAATTTAACAATTCAACCTGGGCAATTTGGCAACCTTTACCATAAGTTTCGGGTAGACTAAAGAGAAATCTAGCAATCAAATAACAGTCGATAGTGTACGCATTACGACAAGGCCAAACTAATTTTACAGTTCCAAAGAACCAGCCCCCTTTGATTGATACCGCCGTAATCAGAGCCGCTGGGCAGATCTACTACACTCACTGCGAAGTACACCCCGAAATAGCTGGGCAACCTTCCGGTGTAGCAATTAATCGCGTAACTCATCGAGGTAAGGTTATTTTTACTAACCAACCAGTTCTCTTACCTCAAGAATGTTTTGTGCCCTTGAGTCAAATTGAATCCCACATGTATTAAGCATTGGGCATTGGGCATTGGGCATTGGTCATTGGTCGTTAGTCGTTAGTCGTTAGTCGTTAGTCAAAGAAGAAGGACAAATGACAAACGTCATTAGCCCTCGACAAAGGGCAAATGACAAACGATAAATGACAAAGGACAAATGACAAAGGACAAATGACTATATGGACATTTTATTCGCCGCCTTGGCGAGTGCAATTGTCTTTGCTTTGGGTGCATCTGTTGGCAGTTTTATCAATGTTGTTGTTTATCGGCTACCTGCTGGGTTGTCAATTCTTTGGCCGCCTTCTCGTTGTCCGCGTTGCTTAAACCAGCTAAAAGCCTACGACAATGTACCAGTCTTCGGCTGGATTTCCTTAAGAGGGCGGTGTCGATATTGCAAAAGCAAAATTTCTCCCCGTTATCCTGTGGTAGAAGGGATAACGGGAATAATTTTTTTGCTGGTTTTTTTAGTATTCAAAGCTTCAACTTTCACAATAGGCTATTGGGCTTTTTGCAGTTGGTTATTGGCGCTATCGCTGATTGACCTGGATACAATGACGCTACCCAATGCACTTACTAAGTCGGGTTTGGTGGTGGGGATTTTATTTCAAATGGTGGTTGGTTTTTTACCAGAGGCTAGTTCTGTAGCATTGGTAAATCACTTGATGATGGGCATAGTTGGTGCAGTGTTGGGCTTATGGCTATTTGATGCGATCGCCATATTAGGCTCAATTGCCTTTGGTAAAGCTGCAATGGGTGCGGGTGACGCCAAGTTAGCAGCGATGATGGGAGCCTGGTTAGGATGGAAATATTTGCTCTTGGCTAGTTTTATCGCCTGTGTGCTGGGAGCGTTAGTGGGTAGCGGTGTAATTGTGCGATCGCGCCACAAATTTGGACAAAAGATGCCTTTCGGGCCTTTTCTGGCTTTAGGGTCTGTAATTACTTTATTTGTTGGTGAAATTATTTTGTCTAGCTATCTACGATTATTTTTTCCAGCGTCATGAATTGGGAATGGGGCATGGGGCATGGGGCATGGGGGATGAGGGAGTGAGGGGAGTGAGGGATAAGAATTAATAACCAATGCCCAATGCCCAATGCCCATTTTTATAATTCGTGACTGTAACTTGCATTACGCCATCTGCCCTTGACATTTTGATAATATTCAGCTTGTGACTTGTATTACCCTCTTAACGACAATTAGCTGCTGGCAAGCACAACTAATAAAACAGATACTGATTGCTTATGACCCAGCAAAAAAATAATTAACCCTCTTTTGTCAGAGTGGGAAAATCCAATCGCCCAAATGCTTACAGGGCTTTAATTTCCACTTTTATCTATAAATTTCAGTTTCTGTTAGAAAATAAAGCCTCAAACCTTGATGAAATCAAAGTCTCAGAATCAGGCTGAGATTATTGTTTTCCGAGAGTGACAAAAGAGGGTTAATTTGGGTAGGAGAGGGTAAGCATCTTATTTGGAGGTTAGTCTTTGCATGGCTTTCTCACTAGATTCATATAAAAAGTCCTCTAAAAAAAGAGCAAGAGACTTGTGTTGGCATAAGTATTTTCGTTAAGCTGGCAACCAAAGATGAAAATTAAGGTCTCAATTGCTTAAAAGCTTAATTTGACGATGTAGTCATTGCTCATTGGTAAAAACAAATGGCTAATGGCTAAGGACAACCCGATAGGGCTTCAGATGGTTTCGACCTCATACCCACTTAAAATAAAATAAAAATGGCTAACAACGAAGAATCACGCGGTTTAAAGTCTTTATTTGATTGGTTTGCAAATCGACGTAAATCAGGATCTACCAGCCTCGAACGCCAAGAACGTGAAATTGCTGATGGTCTGTGGCATAAATGTTCTAATTGTGGTGTGTTGACATACACAAAAGACCTGAGAGCTAACCAGATGGTTTGTGTCGAATGCGGTCATCATAATCGTGTAGATAGCGATGAGCGTATCCGTCAATTGGTAGACCACAATACCTGGAAACCTCTAGACGAGCATTTGCGTCCAACCGATCCGCTGCAATTCCGCGATCGCAAACTCTACAGCGATCGCCTACGAGAAACCCAGGAAAAAATTGGCTTAATAGACGCAGTTAAAACTGGTTTGGGTCAAATCAATGGTTTGCCTGTTGCCCTTGGGGTTATGGATTTCCGCTTCATGGGTGGTAGTATGGGTTCGGTTGTGGGAGAAAAACTCACCCGCATGATTGAGCAAGCCACTCAACGGCGGTATCCTGTAATTATCGTCTGCACTTCTGGTGGCGCGAGAATGCAAGAAGGAATGCTTTCCCTGATGCAGATGGCGAAAATCTCCGCAGCCTTACAGCGCCATCAAGACGCCCGACTGTTGTATATTCCTGTTTTGACCAATCCTACAACAGGGGGCGTTACCGCTAGTTTTGCAATGTTGGGCGATATTATTTTGGCAGAACCCAAGGCAACCATTGGTTTTGCAGGTCGGCGAGTGATTGAGCAAACCCTACGGGAAAAACTGCCCGATGATTTTCAGACCGCTGAAGATTTACTCCTGCACGGCTTTGTCGATGATATTGTACCGCGTACCCAATTAAAAAACACCTTAGCCCAGCTGATTGCTCTACACCAGCCTGTGCTAACACCGCCTCATATGGTGTTATGGGAAACCATGTCCTTGACTTCTACTGCGGCAGAATAGTTAAAAGTTAAAAGTTAGGAGTTAGGAGTTAGGAGTTAGGAGTTATTCTTTGTACCTTTGGAAGTACAAGTAAAGCTCTTTCATATTTTGATTCAGTAAAAGCCTGAATTTTTTAGTAATAACTCCAGGACTTACGCAAAAGATAACGAAAGTAGCGGTAATTCATGAATTACCGCTACGTAAGAATAACGTTTTCGGTCATGTCTTGCGTAAGTCCTGAACTCATAACTCCTCACTCATAACTCCTCACTCTCTTAACTCCTCACTCATAACTCCTCACTCATAACTCCTCACTCTCTCTTACTTTCCCGGTTCTTGGGTAAAAATCAGCGGAATCAAGGCTGTTAGTCGAAATACAGTAGAGAGGGCGAATAACCCTAATGAGCCTCCAGATTGAGTAAATTCCAGGATGAAGCTGCCTATGGTTGTGCCTAAAGCACCACTTGCCCCAGCAACGGCAGCTGCGATCGCAAAATAGATTGACTGATTTTTAATCGGCGCAATCCCTAATTGAATATTGTTATTACATAAATCCATTCCCGCCCCTGTACCTCCAGTCAAGATGTGTAACAGCGGCAACCACAGCCAGATATCAAGGCGATTAACACCAATCCCCAGCCACAGCAATGGTGTGGCTGCAACCAGAATTCCACCAAAGATCAGAATGGGGCGATTACCGATTTTGTCTGCTAATTTGCCCCACAGAATCAACATCAGCAAATTCGCCCCCGCTTGAAGGCTGGTGTAGATAGTCACGTAGCTAACATTCAAATCCAAGCTGTCCAGCATGTAGAGGTTAAAAAAAGGAGCGCTGAGGTTAAAAGCCAGCGTCCACAAGCCGAAATACGACAGAAATTTCAAAAAGTTAGAGTTTTTCCAAATACTAATAGTTAACTGGTCTGGTAGTGTATAAATTAATTGAGTTTCTTGGGAAGATTCGTTTTTTGTAGCGTCTGATGGAGTCTCATTTGTTTGAGGTAACTTGCCAATATAAGTGTTTTGCGCCAGCGGATTCATATCCACTTGAAAATACTGACACCCTAGCCCGACAATTCCAAAAATAATACTCAACAGCAGAATCACTCCATAGCCTTGTAAAACTCCCCCATACCAATAAGATACAGCTAAACCGGCTATTGGTACGCAAATCAAATTGGTGAGGCTAGCGGCGCTATTGCGTATCCCAAAATACCTGCCTCGTAATCGTCGGGGAACTATCATTGCTAACCAACTTAGCCATGATGCGCTTCCTAGTCCTGCTAAAAGACTGCTCAATAAAAGAATCAAAAGTGTTAATATCACTAACTGGTTCTTATTCAACAGTCCCCAGCTTGCGGTTGCAATTCCAATTACTAAAATCAGCCACAATAGACGAGCAATTCCGTGTGTCCGCAGTGCATATTGAAAGCGGCTAGTGCTGCGTTCAGACAAGTAAGCACCCAAGGGCTGAATCAGATTCACCAACATGGGGATAGAGGACAACATCCCAAATACCACTGGACTAGCATCTAACTCCACCAATAAATTGCCAAGTAAAATACCGCTAGTACCAATGGAATAAACCGCTGCTAAAACAGAATCTACTGTAGAGGCTTTTAAACTTCTGCGAATAGCATCCTTGGGAATGCGAAAAGTTGGAGAAATTGCTGTTTGCGGTGTAGTAATCTGGGCAATTTCCAGACTCAGAGGCGCAGATATTTCAACTGGAAGAAAATCCATAATCTATGTTTACGGATGAAGCATCCTGGCGTCAATCAAGTTGTCGAATCATTCAGTATGCTTTCATCAACCTTGTTAATAATTCTTCGTTATTTTAACTTGCATTTTTCAATAAAAAGTTCAAAAAGAAAAATATCACTCCTTAGCTACAGACGATCTATAAATAAAGAGAGAGTTTGACATGAGATGAGCAATTCTTAAGAGGTAGAGCCAATGATGAGCAGAAAGTTATTAACTTTTTTCGGAGTGGCGATCGCAATGGCGATCGCTTTTATTGCTTTTCACAACCTACAATTAACAAGCAAACCCTTAGCCTCTACCGCAATTACCGTTAAACTCAGCGGTTGGGGAGGTAATCCTGTTGAGCAAAAACTCTTGAGACAGGTATTGCAAGACTTTGAAGCACAGTATCCAGCTATTAAGGTCAAATATGAGGTGATTTCTGACCAATACATGGATGTAATCAAAACCCGCTTAGTTGGAGAAGCTGCACCTGATGTCTTTTATTTAGATGCATTAGAAGCTCCTTTTTTGATGAGTCAAAATGTTCTGGAACCACTCGATAATTACATCACTCCCGAATTTGATCTAGCGGATTTTGAAGATACTCTACTCGACAGCTTCAAATACCAAAACAAAATTTATGGTCTTCCTAAAGACTATTCCACCCTGGCGCTGTTTTATAACAAAAAATCCTTCGCCGCCGCTGGCTTGAGTAATCCGCCAGCGACTTGGGACGAACTACGCAGCTACTCAAAACAATTAACAGGCAAACTTAACAGATACGGGTTTGGAGAAATCCCGGAATTAGCGCGTCAGGCTTACAAAATCAAAGCCTTTGGTGGACAAGTCATAGACCAAAATGGCTATGCAACTTTTGCCAGTGAGGCAAGTTTGAAAGGTTTACAGTTAGTGATAGACCAGTATCAAAAAGATCGTTCTTCTGCCCAAAAATCTGATGTGGGGACAAACTCAGGTAGTGAAATGTTTGGTCAGAGTAAAGTGGCAATGGTAATTGAAGGTAACTGGGCAATTCCTTACTTAACTGAAACCTTTCCCCAAGTCGAGTTTGCTACTGCCCAACTGCCTACGATTAATGATAAAAAAGGCACGATGGTGTTTACGGTTGCCTACGTGATGAACAAACAAGCACAGCACAAAGCCGAAGCTTGGGAATTGATTTCTTATCTCACAGGTAAAGCTGGGATGCAGAAGTGGACAGGAACAGGGTTTGCTTTGCCAACACGTCAATCAGTAGCAAAGAATTTAGGCTATGACCAAAATCCATTGCGATCGCCATTAGTAGCTGGTGTTGATTATGCTACACCTTGGCAGGTGGGTAAATATCCAGGGGCGATCGTCAATAATTTTGAGAATCAGTTTGTCAGTGCCTTATTGGGGCAACAAGCATTAAAAAAGGCGATGGTGCGGGCACAAAATGCAGCTAATCAGCAGATTAAAGCTATAGATTGATGCTTAATTTCAAATAAAATGCCTAATTATTTTGGGACATCAGGAATTATCTTTAAAAAACCTCTGTTTACCTTTGCGCTAACCTCCGCGTACTTTGCGTTAAAAAAATCCTGAATTCTGCCGTATTAAACTTCTTAATTCCCTTGCAACCACTCATCTAAACGAGACATTTCCACTGCCCGGTTCAACAGCAATCCATTAACCTCATTTGAACCGGAGTGGAGCGCTAAAATATAATATTTGCTGTTTATATTACTGATAATTGCACCTCCAGAAGCTCCCTGATTAGTATCACAGTTGTGGTACAAAAAATTATTCTGACGGCGGAGGATACTGCATCCCAGGTGAACGCCAGCAGTCATACTTTCACCAGCAGTTAGATTTTCATAACCTTTTTTCTTGGGGTTGGGAAAATCACCAGAATAGCCGACTAAGGCAAATTTTTTCGTATCGCCAACCAAACTAGAAGATGGTAAGGATTTCCAGCCCAAATAACCATATTTTTTACCGATAGGCTTATTGAGTTTCAAAATCGCCCAGTCGTTTGCGTAATCGGCTAAAGTGCCATTTTTAAAGTCTGTGCCGTAATAAACATTAGTGGCATAAGCGACATCATTTTTACTTTTGACGACACCATTAACTAAGTTTGGCAGAAAGGCGATCGCTTGACTAACTTTTTGGGTTTCAGCGTTAACTACACAGTGAGCATTTGTCAAAACAACATCTTCAGAAATCAACGTTCCCGTGCAACTGTAACCGCCACCATCAGCACTTACCCCCTCGATTTTACCAATGGCTGACCAAGGGTAGTTTCTGCTAGTCATGGGAATACGGTCATCCTTTGAACCGATGATTACCCGTTCTTGTCCGGGGGGTTCCTCCTTTTGATTCAGTAGCGAAGGTTCTCCTTTTCCTTCTAGTTGAAATTCTCCAGGATTTTCAACCTTGGTAAAGCTGGGTGGGGTTTGTGGTTGGGCTGAGACTGAAGCCCAAATTCCCAAAATTCCGGCGCTCATTGTGGCTAAGCAGGGGAAAATAAATTGTGTGGATGGAAATATGCTTTTCATGAAAAATCACTCCTGATAAATTTTGTCTTACAGTCTTGGCTACAAAGGGTAGGTTTTACCCCACCCTAACCCTCCCCTTATAAAGGGGAGGGAACTGGATTTTCCGATCTCCCCCCTTTCCAAGGGGGGATTAAGGGGGGTAATTCGACCTTTGGAGAGCAAGAACCAAAGCCTCTCGGACTGTGGGGGAGAGGAATGGAAGCCGGGTTCCAATGTTCACCGCCACTCACCCAGCAGGGTAAAAGCCGACCAAGAATAGGGATTACGCCACTTTTCTTGTTCCCACATTTTGAGTTGTGCGGCTCTGAGGGCAGCAGCCGGAGTTTTCCCTTGTTGCAACATTTGGGTGTAAAATTGGCTCATCAATAAAGATGTCGCTTCATCGTCAACGTTCCATAAAGACACCACCACCCGCGCTGCACCTGCATACATTAATCCTCTTGTCAACCCCACTAGCCCTTCTCCTTTAACTTCCTTACCCAGCCCGGTTTCACAGGCACTCAGCACTACCAACTCCGCCGGGAAGTTGAGGTTAAAGATATCAGTGAGGCGTAAAAAGCCTCTTTGGGACTTACCTTGTTTGTCTATCAGCGAAAGTACAATTCCTGATAACTCCGGTTCAGTGCTGTCTAGAAAGCCGTGGGTAGCAAAATGCAGCATCTTGTATTGACTTAGTTGCTGATTGGTAGCCCAGTTGTAGTTTGCGTCAAAACCAAAGGCTTGGATGTTCTCTGAGGGTGAGACAAGTTTGAGAATTTCTTTCGCCTCTTGCTCTGTGCCTTGGAGTCTTTGAATTTCGCTGCGGTTGATGTTTCTCGTAGACCGCTTCAGGGCAGACTCTTCTAGTTGCTGGTCAATGTTATTATTAGCAACGTTGGAAGATTTGCCTGTTACTCGCTGATCATTAGCGCTAAACACTGGATCTGCAAGGATGGCGAGGGTTTTCGGTGCTTTTGTGCGCCCTTTAATTTGTTTCCTGAGAATGGTAATGGTGGAGGCGGAAGGTAGAGAGATAATTTCATGGTTGACAACCAAGGGTTTATAATCTGACCCATCCCTGGATTTGGTTGATGTCGTTAATGCTGCAAAGGGAATGTATTGTAAAGCTTCATCGCCAACAATTACTAGGCGTTTTTGCCCCAACTTATCAGCAACAGGCGCGAGGATAAGTTGACTCAGTTCATTAGCAGCTTTAGCCGTTTCTTCTGGGGAAACTCCCAGCATCCCCGGATTTCTTAAATAATTGTTGTATAAATTCTTGGCTGCTTTGTCTATCTTTTCCCGTCCTGGGAGTTCATAGCTATGGAGAGAGTTGGGTGTGACAGCCCAAAGATAGCTACGTTGTTCACCTAAAGAATATTGCAATAGCAGTGTGTCTTTATCTAGTTGTTGCTGAATTTGCTTGAGAGTCAGAGGTTGGGGATATATCAAATCGGCATATTCAGGGTTCTTGGCGCGGATTTTGACCTCAAGTTCTCGCTGTTGTTTGAGTAAGTCTTGGATTTGTTGTTTGGTGTTGGTTAAAAGTTGTTCTGGGGTTTCTTTTTTAGATGATAGTTCTGATAATAATTTTTCCTGAGCATTGATTTGCCATTGCAAACTAGTTTCCTCTGCTAAAAGTTTTGGGTCAATGCCTTTACGGATGTCTATGTTTGCTTCCGTTAGTAGTTCAATTAGACCACGGGCGCGAGAGCGATCGCTAACTTCCAGTGCCAATGCATCGTATCCTTTTGATGGGTCTTTTTTGTGCAGTTGCATCAGCAGGTCGGTGTAGAACTTGTAAACGTCTTGCTTTGATGCAAAGTAAGAAGCGCGTAGTTCTTTGTCAGCTATTTTGGTGCGTAAATCTTCAATGATTTCAATAGCTGCTTGAATATGTGTTTGTGCTTGTTTTAGATTACCGCGATCGCGTTCTAGAAAAGCCATATAAAATAGGGTGTTGGCTTCTCCTCCCCTGTCCCCCACTGCACGGCGTATGGGTAAAGCTTGGTTGAAGTATTTGAGTGCTTCTTGCTTTTCTCCTAATGAGGAGTAGACACCGCCAATATTGTGGAGGGTGTTGGCTTCCCCTCTCTTATCCCCCACTGCACGGCGTATGGGTAAAGCTTGGTTGTAGTATTTGAGCGCTTGTTGCTTTTCTCCTAAATCAGAGTAGACAGCGCCAATATTGTTGAGCGTGTTGGCTTCCCCTCCCTTGTCTGTTACTGCACGGCGTACGAGCAAAGCTTGATTGTAGTATTTGAGCGCTTGTTGCTTTTCTCCTAAATCAGAGTAGACAGCGCCAATATTGTTGAGGGTGGTGGCTTCTCCTTCCCTCTTACTCACGGCACGAAATATGGGTAAAGCTTGGTTATAGTATTTGAGTGCTTCTTGCTTTTCTCCTAATGAGTCGTAGATAAAGCCAATATTGTTGAGGGTGGCGGCTTCCCCTTCCCTCTTGCTCACGGCACGAAATATGGGTAAGGCTTGGTTATAGTATTTGAGTGCTTCTTGTTTTTCTCCTAAATCGTCGTAGACATTGCCAATATTGTTGAGGGTGATGGCTTCCCCTTCTTTGTCTGTTACTGCACGGGTTATGGATAAAGCTTGGTTGAGGTATTTGAGCGCTTCTTGCTTTTCTCCTAATGAGTCGTAGATACCGCCAATATTGTTGAGGGTGGCGGCTTCCCCTTCTTTGTCTGTTACTGCACGGGTTATGGATAAAGCTTGGTTGAGGTATTTGAGCGCTTCTTGCTTTTCTCCTAATGAGTCGTAGACACTGCCAATATTGTGGAGGGTGAGCGCTTCCATTGTTCTGTCCTCCACTGCACGGGTTATGGGTAAAGCTTGGTTAAGGTATTTGAGCGCTTCTTGCTTTTCTCCTAAATCGGAGTAGACAGTGCCAATATTATTGAGCGTGGTGGCTTCCATTTTTCTGTCTGCTATGGCACGGAATATGAGTAAAGCTTGGTTGTAGTATTTGAGCGCTTGTTGCTTTTCTCCTAAATCGGAGTAAACATTGCCAATAGTGGTAAGGGTGATGGCTTCCCCTCTTTTTCCCACCACTGCACGGAATATGAGTAAAGCTTGGTTGAGGTATTTGAGCGCTTGTTGCTTTTCTCCTAAATCGTCGTAGATACTGCCAATATTTTTGAGTGTGGTGGCTTCGCTTTTTCTGTCTTCTATGGCACGGAATATGAGTAAAGCTTGGTTGTAGTATTTGAGTGCTTCTTGTTTTTCTCCTAAATCAGAGTAAACACCGCCAATATTGTTGAGGATGGTGGCTTCCCCTCTCCTTTCCAGTACTGCACGGCTTATAGGTAAAGCTTGGTTGTAGTATTTAAGTGCTTGTTGCTTTTCTCCTAAATCGTCGTAGGCAGAGCCAATAGTGTTGAGGGTGTTGGCTTCCCAGCGTTTATCATCAACTTGCTGCCAAAGCTTCAGCGCTTCTTGCAATTTTTCAAGTGCCTGTCTCAGTGATTCTGCTGTCCCTTGTTGATAAAGTTCCAAAGCTTCTTGAGAAAGCTGTTCCGCAGCAGCGCGAGTGGCATTTTGTTGAGTGGTTCCTGACTGCTGTGCTATCTGCAACCCTCGGTTTCTCGATGCCGCCCCCACACCATCAGCAAGCATTACCGCACTCAGCAATAAAGTTAAACTGTAGCGGGTGAATTTTGGTAGAAACCACCAGCAAACCCGTTGAGACTTTGCACTCCTCTTCATTCTTTAGCCTCACAGCCTCAATCAGTGATTATTTCCAGCCCTATCCTGTCGGCATCAATTCCGATTATTAGTAAATTATTTAATTGTCGCCAGTAATATTGCTGAAACTTTATGTTGATTTTATGGGTGCAGCTAGCGGACTCATCTGTGGTTGCAGTTTTGGTAACAGATTTTTTTCGCGGCTAGGGAGGAGGGGAAAATGAGAAGAAGAGAAAATTTCTCGTGAAGGGCGAGATCCCCGACTTTTCAAAAAAGTCGGGGATCTAGGGATCTGATTAAGCAATGACTTAAAATTATAGATGTTAGTCAACAATAGCAAATAACTATGCATCCCCTATTAAAGGTTGATATTTCCCAATTAAGTGTATCCGAACGAATACAACTTGCAGAGGACTTATGGGATAGCATTCTGACTGACACTAATACAGTAACTCTGAGCGACGAGCAAAAACAAGAATTGGATAGACGTTTAGAAACACATCGTCAAAACCCAAACCAGGGTTCAACCTGGGAAGAGGTTAAGCAAAGACTGGGTTTTTCTCAATGATTTATCAGTTAATTATTAGCCGAGAAGCAGAGCTTGATATCCAAGATGGTTTTGAATGGTACGAGCAACGTAGTTCTGGATTAGGTTCAGAATTTGTACGTGCTGTCGATAGCAGTTTGGCATTAATCGGACGCAACCCTTTAGCTTATCCTCAAGTATATCGACAAGTACGACGAGTTTTAATACGTCGATTTCCTTATGGAGTGATGTATATTTTGTCTGAAGATGTAATTACTATTATCGCCTGCTTTCACGTCAAACGCGACCCTAAACAATGGCAAGATAGAAATATTTGAAAGTCTGGCGATCGCTCAACAAAACTATACACAATCAAAAGCGATCGTTGAAGCTCGCATTCTGTTTCTCGCCGATTGCACATTCTCACATTTCAACGATCCTGAATGGGAGGGTGAACCCCTAGAACCTGTTCTTGTCAAAATTTCCAGAGGCCAGACGCGATAAATCGCCGTCTCTACAAAGGAATGATTCTTGTAGAGACGGCGATTTATCGCGTCTTTGGAATTTAGAATTTTAATCAAAAAACCTTAACCAAACCGTATTGGGGAGGAATCAGATAATTGGCTTATTACTAATCCAATGCCCATTCTAATTTCAGAGTTTCCAACTTAGGATTCTTCACACTCATTCTTTTACACTCTTCTAAAAATTCCTTGACTTGTTCTTCATTAAGACTTAACCCGCCATCTTGCAGATTATTGATGTAACTAATAACATCTGAAGTTGTCAAAGCGGAACTTATTTCCTCTAAAATAATAGCATTTTTAAGTTCCCGACAAACCAATTCAATGTCAGATGAAGTAAACCTTGCACTTTTGTCAGCTAAAATTTCAAAATTCACTAGCTGATTCATATCTATTTTTAACAGATAGTGTTTGAATAAATCTATTCTTTCTAATCTATCTGGTGGAAAAATAGGAATCTTCCAATCCAATCTCCCAGAACGTTTCAAAGCACTATCAATACCACTCAAATAGTTAGTGGCAGCAATGACAATTACATCACTATTTTGAAGATTATTTAATTCTATCAGTAATTGGTTAATGGTTGCTTTTTGGTCTGTGTGTGCGTTATCTTCGTTACGGTTAAACCCAATACTGTCTAACTCATCAATGAATAAAAGCGAAGGAGCTTTTTTCTTAGCCTGAGCAAAGATATCTCGGATATTTTTTTGACTTTGACCAATCCAAACACTGACAATATCAGCAGGAGAAAACTTAAAGAAATATCTCCCAGATTCATTAGCAAAGGCATTTGCCAGTAGAGTTTTACCGCATCCTGGTAAACCATAGAAGAGAATTCCGCCAATTGAACCTTTGTATCCTTTAGATTGCAGCTTTAGGAGTTTAGTTAGTTTTTCTTTTTCTTCGTTTAGCCCTTTGACTTGGCTAAAGTCAAGCTTCAATTCTTTGACGCGATTAGTAATTGGATATGCTGGTACTAAACTAGGTTTTTTAGCCGCATATTCAAAAGATGGATAGTCGATAGAATCAAATGAGACTGGGACTAATTGGTGATTTTCATAGTCAGGAGCCATGATTATAACCTGGAAGCGATCGCCATAATATCCAGAAAGCTTATATTCTAATATTTCCTTAGCTTTTTTCAGTTGATAATAGTTGCGTGCGATCTCAAAACCGGGAATTACCAACCAAAGGCTTTCTAGTTGATTCGGCCACACTTTTGATTTTCTCAAAACTCTTTTAATTTGATCTAAAAAGAGGTTATTATCCTGAAATTCATGATATTGGAGAGTTTCTATTTCAACTACTACCTGATTGTTGACATAAACTTCTATGATTTCACTTTGGTATTCTTCATCGTCATCGGAGGTATCTTCATCTATTGTTTCTTCATCTCTGGAAGTCAACTCAACTTCACAGCCAATCTGAGATAATTCATATCCTAGACTTTCTAAAGTTTTAATAGCAAAATACTTGAGATAAATATATTCTTTACTTTCCTGTTGCCACTTTAGACTATAAAAATGTTCACATTTCATCTTTAGAAACAACTGTGATTCAGCTTGTATTTGAGCTTTTTGTAATTCTAGAAAATAATCTCCTAAAGATGCATCATCTTCCTCTATTTGATAATATGGAAGTTCTAGTAGTAGACGGAAATGGGCGTATACTTCTTCTTTGTATTCAATAGACGCTTCATTTGGGTATTTACATCTGAGAGTAAAAGTAAAAGGAATTTTGTGGGCAACTCTATCTACTAAGTATCCGAAAGCATCTTCTTGCTGATGCGCTTGAATTTCTAAGAGGGATGGACAATGAAATACAATAAAGAATTGTTCAGAATTATATTTATTTGCATATAATGATATCTGTTCAAACTGTTGGTCAAATTTTTCTGAATCAAGTAATTCTAAACCAGTGTTCCCAAGGATGATGCTGTCCATAGTTGAGCGAGGAAACTGAAAAATATTAGCATCGGTGACAGAATTTTCTTGCTCATTTTCACAGTCTTCATCTGAAGCCAGACTGGTAGCAATTTTTCGATGAGCATTTTTCGGTATACTATTACTACCTCCGTATTGATACTTTCTAATTAATTCATAATTAAATATTTTGACAACAATATCACAAAAGAAATCATCTACTTGTGGAATCACAAAAATACCTACTGGCTGGTGAGAATCTAAACATGCTTGGAATCGTTCATATTCTTCATCAGAGCCAAAATCAAATAAGTAGTAGAAAAAATCATGCTTAACTGTAATTTCCTGTCTGAGTTTCGCTGAAATTAATTGAGAATCAGTAACTTGATTTCTTGGTTCTACACCTTTAACAGCAATAGCTATTTTTGTATCTAAGGGAATATGCAAATCTAATACAGGATTGGCAGAAAGCCCCAGTTCATCAAGAGCAGTATTAAAATCATTGACGAATGATTGACTTCTACGCTGGTAGCCAAACTGTTCTATGATCGTTTTGACTCGGAGGCTTTTTTTGGTTTTACCAGTTCTCTGAAGTTCATTTTTAATCGAACGTAAGTAGGCTGTATATGACATTTTGTATCCTATTGCTTGAGTAGGGTTAATTAGCATCCCCAGGGAAACTCATACCATTTTGGATTTTAGATTTTGGATTTTGGATTATGAAAGAGTTGGCCAATAAGCTTTTTGGCGATACATCTTTCGCAATGAGTTTTGAAATTGCTATAAATATATAGTTCCCTAAATTACATATCGAGCTAACTCACGCAAGCAATGTCTGGCGATAAGCCTACGTCTACGCTTTTCAAATATAAAGACTCATTCAATGAGGCTAAGTATTTTTACAGCAGTACGAAAAATAATCATGCACGACTCATCGCTACAGCCTGTTTAGTGCAGGATTAAACGGAGGTTCAACAGTGTTTGAAATCAACAGGCGGCAAAGTAACCCCAGGTGGAACATTACAGAAGATTTGGCTGGGTATATGTTCATGATGCCTACCATCTTGGTTTTGGGGACTTTTGTAGTCTTACCCATTTTGTTTGCCGTTTTTCTTTCTCTGCAAAAAGTTCAACTTCTGGGCGGTATTCAGTACGAGTTCATTGGTTTTCGGAATTTCACGCGATTAGTTGAAGACGAACGGGTTTGGGTTGCTTTGAGAAACACCGCCCAATATGTAGCAATTGTTGTGCCAACTCAAACAGTCTTAGCTTTGATTTTGGCGGTAACTCTCAATTCCGGAATTCGCGGTAAAAACTGGTGGCGCATCCTCTACTTTTTGCCCACAGTCACTTCTTCAGCAGTGCTGACGCTGATTTTCATGTGGATTTATAACACCGATGGGTTACTAAACGATTTTCTGGCTTTTGTGGGGCTACCTACTTATAACTGGTTGGGTGACCCAGCAGTTGCCCTCAAAGGGATTATGATTATGAACATTTGGTCAACTGCGCCGTTTTTCATGGTGATTTACCTGGCGGCGTTGCAAGATATCCCCCAAACAGTGTATGAAGCTGCTGAACTTGATGGGGCAAATGGATGGCAGCAATTTATTTACATTACTATTCCTTTACTCAAGCCTGTAACCTTCTTTGTGGTAGCGATGGGTGTGATTGGCACTTTTCAATTGTTTGACCAGTCTTACATTTTCTCTGGGGGTACTGGCGGGCCAAATAACGCTACCTTAACTGTGGTGCTACTAGTTTACCAAGCTGTGTTTCGGAATTTACAAATGGGATATGCTGCTGCGATCGCCTTTTTATTAGCAGCAGTCATTATTACCCTTAGTATAGTTGGGCGGCGACTTTTTGGAGGCGAACAGATTTGACTAGAATTTCTGGCTTGTCTTGGTTCAAAGTCCTGTTATATACCTTGCTGACACTCTATGCCCTCATTACCCTCATTCCGTTTCTCTGGGCACTTTCAGCATCATTTAAGCCGCTAACAGAAATTGTCAGCGGCGAACCCAACTTTTTCCCCAAAAATTTCACTCTCGACAACTACAGGCAAATCTTTTTGCAAGAACCGCTATTTTGGCGGTGGGTGTTTAACAGCGTGGTGATTGCCCTCAGTGTCACAGTTTTAAACTTGTTGTTAAATTCAATGGCGGGTTATGCCTTAGCCAGACTGCGCTTTGTCGGCAAACGCTTTTGGTTCTTTCTAATCTTGGCAGTACTGGCAGTACCAGCCCAAATTACCTTAATTCCCACATTTTTGATTTTAAAGGCGATCAGCTGGCTAAATTCCTACCAAGGGATGATTGTCCCCAGCATGGTTAATGCCACTTTCATCTTTATGATGCGACAGTTTTTCGTGAATTTTCCTAAAGAATTAGAAGAAGCAGGTCAACTTGATGGCTTAAATACCTTTGGAATTTTCCGGCATATTGTTTTACCTTTGGCAAAACCAGCACTAGCAGCCCAGGCAGTTTTTGTGTTTATGGGAAGCTGGAATAATTTCTTGTTGCCTATAGTTATCCTATTTGACCCAGAAATGTTTACCTTACCCTTAGGGCTAAACACCTTTAAAGGTCAATATATCAGCTATTGGAACTACATTATGGCAGCGTCAATGGTATTTACCCTGCCAGCTTTAAGTATCTACGCCTTTTTTAACCGCTACTTCATCCAAAGCGTTACATTTACTGGCGGGAAAGGTTAATTGTCATTTGTTCTTTGCCATTTGTCAAAATTAAAACTCTAAGCTCAGAGGTTCATCGCCGAAGCTCAAAGGTTCATTAACGAAGCTCAGAGGTTCATTAACGAAGCTCAGAGGTTCATTAACGAAGCTCAGAGGTTGATTAACGAAGCTCAGAGGTTCATTAACGAAGCTCAGAGGTTCATCGCCGAAGCTCAGAGGTTCATCAGCGAAGCTCAGAGGTTCATCGCCGAAGCTCAGAGGTTGATTAACGAAGCTCAGAGGTTGATTAACGAAGCTCAGAGGTTGATTAACGAAGCTCAGAGGTTGATTAACGAAGCTCAGAGGTTGATTAACGAAGCTCAGAGGTTGATTAACGAAGCTCAGAGGTTGATTAACGAAGCTCAGAGGTTCATCAGCGAAGCTCAAAGGTTCATCGCCGAAGCTCAGAGGTTCATTAACGAAGCTCAAAGGTTCATCGCCGAAGCTCAGAGGTTCATCGCCGAAGCTCAGAGGTTGATTAACGAAGCTCAAAGGTTCATCGCCGAAGCTCAGAGGTTCATCGCCGAAGCTCAGAGGTTGATTAACGAAGCTCAGAGGTTCATTAACGAAGCTCAGAGGTTCAAATTTCACTATCAAAAGCTCAAGAATCATTAACTTCTTGAATTGTATTAACTCTTTTACTGCTACAGTACTTTCCCTGCTTCCTCATCCCCCTCATCCCCCCCACTCCCCACTCCCCACTCCCCACTTTCCATTCCCCAAAACCGTATTTTGTGCAACAAATTGCACTCCTAACGTGATATTGGTATTACAGCGACTCAATCTCTATCTATCAGTTAACAAGCATTATGGGTTTTGCAAACCTATCGATCGCAGAGATAACAGCCGACTACAGCATGACTGTAGAAAAATTGTTTTCTCTGGACAACCAACTCTTAATTGCCGACAAACACCAAAAGAGCCGTTTGGCGTTAGAGGATGCAAAGGCAATTATTTTCCGAATATCGTCTGATACACGCCCAAAGGGTTGGCGAATCGGTGGGTGGTACCGAAGTCACCCCAAGGGCTATCTCACGCTTTGGATAGGAGATTGAGCATCGTTTTATTAGCTGTGTTGAGCGTCAAAATCTTTAAGGGGAAACATGTTTAGAAGACTAATTGGCGTTGTTGTGGCTACTTTTTTACTCACGTTTGGGTTGATTGTCGGTAACGCGACAGCAGTGGAACTGGACAAAGCTACCCGAACAGTGCCATTAAACGATCAAGGTGATACTGTCGTACTTAGCCTCAAACAAGTCAAAGAAGGCAAACGCTTATTTGCTTACGCTTGTGCCCAATGTCATGTTGGCGGCGTTACCAAGACTAACCAGAACGTGGGACTAGAACCAGAAGCTCTGGCATTGGCAACACCAAACCGTAATAACATTGAAGGGTTGGTGGATTACATGAAAAATCCCACTACTTACGACGGGGTAGAGGAAATTTCCGAATTACACCCCAGCACTAAGAGCGCAGATATTTTCACAGAAATGCGAAATCTGACGGATGATGATTTAGTAGCGATCGCTGGCCATATTCTCCTACAACCCAAAGTTGTAGGCACTAAGTGGGGAGGCGGAAAAATCTATTACTAAATCCTGGAATTAGCACTAAGTGCTGAATCTTTGGGATTGGGTATTGGGTACTGGGCATAGGGCATAGAGTATTGGGTGTTGAACGGATGGTGTAGACAAAGCAAACTATTCTTCACTCCTAACTCATAACTCCTAACGCCCAGTCCCCAATCCCCAGTCCCTTGTTTTCATCCCCAAAACATCAGAGCTACTCTTCTTAGCATTTAACTTAATTCACATACTTTTTGTGGTATGGCAATCTAGCATCTACAGGAGATTGCACAGCTTTTTGTTATATTTTTCTGGCGATTCTTAAAAAAAAATTGTATCTACGACATATTGTCATACTTTGGCGTTGATTTTATTTAAAATGAGAAAGGAAAAAAATGTTTGTTTAGGAGAGAGTCATGAAATTGATCTCGGCAAGCTGGCAACGGCTGAGTTTGGCTGTGTTGACAATTGTTTTAGTTGTTAGCAGCTTCGCTGTTTTTACTCCCAGCGCTGCGGCTGAAACATACCAGGTGAAACTTGGTAGCGATAAAGGAATGCTGGCATTTCAACCGAAAAAATTGACAATTAAAGCAGGTGACACAATTGAGTGGGTGAACAATAAAGTTCCTCCCCATAATGTTGTGTTTGATCCCGCAAAAAACCCAGGCGGAAACAAGGAATTAGCAGCGTCTCTGTCTCATAAGAAACAGTTGATGAATCCTGGTCAAAAAGTAGCAACTACCTTCCCCGCAGACGCACCCGCTGGTGACTACACCTTCTACTGCGAACCTCACCGTGGTGCTGGCATGGTTGGTACAATCACTGTCGAATAGCTAGAAATATCGTCGTTGACACTAGATGATTTTTTCAGCTTCCCCCAGTAAAATCAGCTCATCAGAAAATTAAGTAGAAACCCCGTCCTTCTAGGACGGCTTTGTGTTAAACTTAAGTATATACCGAGGGACATCCGGAAATTTAAGTCTGTGGAGCAAACATAAGACCGAAAAACCTTTGGGGTGGAGGCAGTTGCTAAGAAGCAGAAATCTAAGTCGTGAGGCTTAGAGAATCCTTGTACCTTTAGGTCAAGGAGTATGTCAAAAGCAACACGCTACACTCCCAGAGTGACCCACACAATGGATAATGGCGGTAACGAATCATCTGCCCACCGAAGACGCTAAGCACCGCGTGTCAACGGAGGGTGAACTCGTTACCGCCAATTTTGATCAAATTTGACTTAATCAGGGATTGATCGCGTTTATACTCTTCCTGGAGGCTTGTTGCGAGGAAATTCTCTTGAGAATATTTTTATTAATTTTGCTGTTAGCGATCGCCCTATTCAAATTAACACTCATTAGTCCAGCACTAGCTGCCGAAACGTCCAACGGTGCTAACATTTTCGAGGCTAACTGCGCTTCGTGCCATATCGGTGGCGGTAACATCCTGATTAACCAGAAAACCCTGAAAAAGGAAGCACTGTCAAAGTACCTTGAAAATTATGATAGCGACTCGATTCAGGCAATTATCCACCAAGTGCAGAATGGTAAAAATGCCATGCCTGCCTTTAAAGACAAGTTAACCCCCCAGGAGATTCTAGAAGTAGCTGCTTACGTTTTTCAGAATGCCGAACAAGGCTGGTAAAGTAGCCAAAAGCTAATTGCCTTAACCAATGAGGGACTTCCAATTAACTCTTGTGGGGTGGGCGTCTCGCCCGCCATATAAACTGGGCGGGCAGGATGCCCACCTCACAATATTGGATAAGGGACTTCCAAAGAAAAAAATATTCCATCGTAGGGTAGCACAGCTGTGCTACCCGAAAAATGTACAAATAATTTGGGATAATTTATTTTCTGGAAGTCCCTAATTTATTAATTCGACTTTTCTCTGTTTTGCTTCAATTGCCGCAACTGTTGTAGTAATTCTTGCTCAGTTGCAGAAGTGGGTGTCGGCTGATTTTTATTCGTTCCTGGCACTAACTGTTCAGAAGAAGTAGCATCTGCCGATGAAGGCGTAGGCTGATTTTTTCTGGTTCCCGCTTCAGATGATGGTTTAGAAGTAGCTGCTGGTAAGGGCTGAGATTGATTGCTGTTAATTCTTGGTAGAACTAATGGTTTGAGAGTACCTGTAGACGCAGGCTGATTATTCCTAATTTGCACTTCAGATGATGGTTTTGCAGTACCTGATGGTGAGTTGCTATTGACTCCTGGTACAACTAATGGTTTGAGAGTAGCTGCGGGTAAACGCCCAGGCTGATTAGTTTTGATTGGCGCTTCCGAGAATGGTTTAGAAGTAGGTGCTGGCGATGGCGTCACCTGATTGCTGTTGCTTCCTGGTGTCAATAATGGAAAGGGCTTTTGGTCTTGAGTAGCTCCAGTTGTGTTGCTACCGTTGTTTTGGAAAACTAGGTTAAATGGATAAGAACTGATCTTTTTATCTCCCTTGAGGGATTGTTTGCTAAAGTATTCCCTTGCTTTTGTTCGCAATTCTGGGGAGAGTGATTTGTCTTGGAACTTGATATCTAAGACCTTGCCATCAGGATCTACCACTAATACACCCAAAACAGCCCCTTCCGCATTCGGCTTATCTGTGGCTAGTGTTTGTCGAATAACTGGTTTTTGTTCAGCATTGGGGTATTGTTGCTGGACTTCTTTTCTGAGGGCATCGTAAGAATCGAGTTGTGCGATCGCCTGTTGAGTTCCTTTAGGGGATAAATCCCTTGCTTGGGGCGCACTTCCCCTAGTTCCGATTAAAGTATTGCTATTTCCTCGACCTTGTTTTAGAGAGTTGACGAGCAAGTTTTGAGAAATTTTAGACCCATCAATACTTGGTTGGGTAATTTGTGGAGTTGGATTTCCCTGTGCTGTTGTAATGGGGGGAGTATCAGAAAGGTTCCGAGATTGGGTATTTTGCAGAATATCATCAGGTATGTTCTGTGACTGCAATTGTGGCAACCTATTTACAGACAATGGCTCAGGTGTCTCATATTTGCGATCGCTTTCACTCAAACGAGGAGCTGGAGGAACTGATGACGAGAATTTGGGGCTGTTATTGTATTTAGAACTGTCAAATTTAGAAGCGTCAAATCCCAAATTATAATTAGGAATCGTCCGCAAAGACTGCCTTGTAGGCAAAGACGAGACTCGATAGTTATTTGATGATGGAGGTAGGGGAGGCAGTACTAACTGACTTGATGGCGGTGGCGCCAATGGAGCTAATGCAGTCTGGGCGTTAAAATTCGGTGCAGAAAGTGGCGCTATTGGCGGTAATTGTTGTAAACCTATTCGAGGTGTGGTTTGCGGCAAACGGCTTTGGTCGATTTGACTCAATTCCATCAGTCCGACTGTTTTTGATGATGCCGTTTCTTGGGGCTTGCTGGAGTCCATAGGCATCAATGGTACAATCATGGCGATCGCACCGTGAATGCCAACGGAAGCTATAGCTGCTATCCCAATTGGCTGGCTAATGATTTCCGGTATATTTTTCAGCAGGGAGACGTAAGACATAGCTGTTATCGTTCACTCGACTCAGTTGCAGTTGACTAACAATTTTCTCTTTGGTGACTATATTGCAATATATTGCAATAGATGCGTCCCTCTACGGAAATAGTAACTTCCTATGCTGGCAATCCAGAGCCTAAGATGACCATTTCCTCAAGTTCTTAATTTCTTAATGATGCTCTATCATATTTTTAAGTTGGGCTTGCTAAAAAGATGTTTGAACTATTACTAAGTTGGACTTTTTATTGTTAAAAGGCGCACAATTAAAAATAATCTCTCAGATATTTATCAAGTTTCACATCTGTTACAAGTTCGCTCAAATCAGAACATTTGCTAACCTTACCCTGTTTTTTATACTACTTTTTATTCAACAAAACTTACGTACAAGATGGCACACCGATTGCAATATACTACGCCTTTTGCGACAATCTTACCACATCAGACGATTCTAAAACTGTTGTAAATTGTACCATTTTATTGACATTTTAGCCCTCAAACCCATCGATATGTGTTTGGGTTTTGATCCCAAGAGTAAGTCACAGAATGGAGATTTGAGCTTTTAATACTTACTACTTCTTAATTAAAAAATTTTAATCCTTCAGTTCTTGCAGCCAGAAATTTTCAATGCCCTTACCGACAGTTATTGTGCCTGGATATCTAGAAAGTGCGTAGACGCAAAGCGGCTTGTCGCAAGACATCGCTTATCGCCTACTAGAGCAATCTTTACAGCAGTTAAATTTTCCCACAGTTACAGTACCACTACGACGGCGTGACTGGCTACCCACTATTGGAGGAAATCCTGTAACGCGGATTTTGCAACAACTCGATCGCACAGTCAAACAGATATTGCAGCAATATAAGGCTACTCAAATTAACTTACAGCACTTTTCATGTATTTAGACCACAATCTTGTTCCTTCCTTTCTTCCTTTGCGCCTTTGCGCCTTTGCGTGAGATAAAAAAGATGTGGTTCATTTACCTGAAAATAGCTGTAATTGGTCACTCAGCCGGAGGTTGGATATCGCGCATCTATATGGGAGAAAAACCTTATTTGGCACGCGGCGATCTCAAGCCATCCCTCTGGGAAGCCCATCCCTTAGTTGCGACTCTCATCACCTTGGGTACACCCCACATCAGCCAAGAACGCTGGACGCGCTCAAATCTGGATTTTGTCACCAATAACTATCCTGGAGCTTTTTACAGCAAGGTTCGTTACGTTTGTGTCGTCGGCAAAACTATCTTTGGACAAAGGCGGCGCGGTAGCTGGTTAGCTTACAGTAGTTATCAATTAACCTGTGGCAAAGGTAACACCTGGGGAGATGGAATTACGCCCATTGAAGCAGCTCACCTTGAAGGCGCAGAAAATCTTGTGATTGAAGGTGTGAAGCATTCTCCCAGAACCCTTAAAAGCTTGGGTGGAATATTTGATTTAAAAAACTTTATTTTTATATAAGAAAAGTAAAATTTCTTAAAATTTATTAGCTAAAATAATTGTATAAGAATAAATACCTACTTAAGAACAGGAGGGGTGAGCTATGGAAAGCACCCAGTTCGATAGGATTTTGCGACGACTAGCGACGATATTATCAGTTGTAATTCTGACTTTGTGCTTAATTTACGTTTCTACCGGAGTTTTGCTTTCTTTTTACTACGAGCCGACAGCCGGTGGTGCTTATAACTCTTTGAAGACGATTAATACACAACTATCATATGGTTGGTTGTTTTGGAGATCCCACGAGCTTGCTGGTAACGGCCTAATTGCAATCGCCTTAATTCAAATTGTAGTGATGTTTTTGAGTCGGCAATTTCGCAATAGTTGGCTGACTGCTTGGATTAGCGGCATTTTGTTTACCCTGAGTGCGATCGGGCTAGATTGGACAGCGATGATCCTAGACTGGACTCAGGAAGGATACTGGCGTTTTAGCATTGAGCTAGGAACCATCGAAGCCATTCCGTTTATTGGCGTGCAACTGCGCGAAATCCTCACAGGCGGTGGAGCCATTAGCACAGTTACTGTTGAACACCTTTACACAATCCACAGTTATCTGATTTCAGTCGTGACGCTAATTCTTGCCATAGTGCATTTTTCGGCTTTACTCTGGCAGGAATCACAAATTTCTCAAGCTGAGTGCGAAGTTAGGAGTTAGAACACTCATGACTTCTGAATTAATTCTTACCAAGTAGATATATTTAAAGACGGCAGATTCACATGACATACTCCATGAAAATGAGGTCAGTGAATTTGCCCACTCTATCAAAGAGAATTTGGTGAGGTGTTCATCTAACTCCAAAAAAACTGCGTGTTTCTTTCGATCTTCCCACTGTTGCGCCTCTGTTGGAGATTCACATTAATTAATAGCCTCTTTTATATATAGGACTAGTATTTGATTTTTGAAATATTACGTAGGGTGCGTTAGCGGAGCGTAACGCACCAAAAGCTTGAGATGGTGCGTTACGGCTTACGCCTAACACACCCTACAAATACTTAGATTTTTTCAGAAATCAAATATGATTCCTATAAGACTCATATTTGATTTGGAAGTAAAATAGGTATTTCTTCACATTTTACTTCCAATTTTTGCTGCAAAATTACCTAAAATTCATAATTGAGAAAACACTTTAAATATTTCGCTGTAATTGAAAAATATATAGTATTTTTCTTCATAAACTCTTCATGTTCATATCATTGATTACGCCATTGTAATAACAGTTGAAGTGATAGATGTTAGAAGTGTGGCTATAAAACATAACTTTTATAACTTGCTAAATAATGGACTGCTAAAAAACTAACAATCAATCTCACGTCAATGATTACGAAAAAACTTATACCAATTCTATATGAGGCTGCGCTCTATTCGCGTAGCGGCAATTCATGAATTGCCGCTACAGTGTGTAGTTTTGCATCAGTCTTATAAGGCGCATCTTCAAACAGAAATGGTATTACAAATAAGCTTATGTTGAAAACAATGAAAAGATTCTTAAAATTTTCTATTGCTCTTGCAAGCCTTACCATATCATCATTTCCTGCAAATGCTCAAATTTCAGAATCAGTAGGTAAAAATATGAGGTTTTTTATTACTAGTGAAAAATTATTGATCGCTGCGAATATTCAAAGTGGCTCTGCTTGCTCTTTAAACCAAGGTATTTCAATTACGAAAATGTCTGGGTTTAAAACGATTAATAGAGATAATGGCAATGTAAGAATTTCAGGCAAAATAGAAAGTTTTCTTTCAGTGAAAAAAAATCAGATATCGCCAGTAGCTGGTAAATTTCAGACTAATGCTAGAGTCCGTAGCGCTGACTGGTTAATTAGAAATACAGAATATTATCCAGAATTTCTTAGCCAAATGGAAGACTGCACAACTGAAGGAGGATTAAAAAGAATACAATTAGGCGCTTCTTCACCTTGAAATATATACATTTGAATTTTGAATTGTTATTCTCCCCCTGCTTCCGTCTTCCCTTATGCCCCAGGGGTGTCAGTAGTAAAAAATTGAGATATTTTGGCGAGGGGGACTTCTTCAACTTCCGGTAACTTTTCTAGAGATAGGGGAGTGGATTGGGTAGCGCCAGATAAGCGTTTTAAAAGGCTAGGCCTGGGGTCATGTAATAGGTAGATAATGCGATCGCCAACTTCCCATTCTTGGTTAGCTGGCATTACCTGTAAGCGTTCTTCTCGTTCTACCAATAGCGGTATTAGTACCCCAGTCCGAATTTTCTCTTGGATGCGATCGTATTGAGTGGAAAATTCCGACTCATTAAGCGTAGTTGTTCCCAGCTTGACTCGCCCATCATTGAGATATTCATTCCAAGTCTTAATGGCTAAGTCTGGGATAAAAGCTTGATTAACTTTATTATTGGCTGAGCTACTCGCTTGGGGATCGCGGGGAAACACTGCTAACACACGGGGTGGATTATACTCCTCAGCTGCACGTTGAGCCAAAACAAAATTCACCTCACCATTACTTGTCATCGCCAAAAAAGTACCCATAGAGGCAAGTCCAGCCTCTTCCAAAACAGCCGCATCCAAAGCACTACTAGCAATCACCCGGAGATTTTGTGCTTGGGCTTGCAGAAGACATTGGGGGTCAGTATCAATCATTACCACGTTTTCTCCCCGTTCTTGAAAGAATCGGGCAATCAAAAGACTCAAGGGATTACAACCCACAATCACTGCGCCAGTGGCGTCTTTGGAGGTAATTTCCAGACACTTAGCAACCCAGCCAGCCGTTAGTCCTTGGCAGACAACAGTCATGATAATTGTCAGGAAGACTAGAGCTTTGATGGAGTCACCGCCATTGATGCCCCGCTGTGTCAGCAAAATCGCAAATAGAGAAGCAACGGAAGCGGAAACAATTCCTCTAGGAGCAACCCAGCTTAAAAACAATTTCTGTCGCCAGTTTAGGTCACTGTTCCAGGTACACAAGAGGATATTAATTGGGCGAACGACAAACATTAGTACCAAAACAGTGAATAAACTACCCCAACCCAAAGCGAACACACTGGCAATGGATAGGTCAGCCGCTAAGAGGATGAATAATACCGAAACGCTGAGAATTGTCAGCTGACCCTTAAAGCTCCTTAACAGACGTTCTTCTGGCACTGAGGAGTTAGCAAATACCGCTCCAGCAACTACTGTCGTCATTACTCCCGATTCACTGCGGATCATTTGCGATAAGGTAAACAAGCTCCAAAGTATGGCCAACACCACTAAGTTTTTGAGCTCGAATGACAGAAAACTGGCGCGTTTAAAAATCAAACTCATCAGATAACCGCCAACACCGCCAATTGCCGCACCGACACCCAACCGCATCAATAAACCAGCGATCGCATTTATTGGGTCGGCATCACCATTTAAAATCGTATCGAGGACAACGAAGGCGAGAATAGCTCCTACAGGGTCAATTAAAACCCCTTCACCTTCTAAAAGTGTTGCCACCTGCCGGTCTACATTGATTTGTTTGAGTAGGGGACCAACAACAGTCGGGCCTGTGACCACGACTATAGAAGCATAGAGAAAAGCTATGTTCCAAGGAAATTCACCCAGCCAGTGAGCAGCCATACTCCCACCAAGCAGTGTGATTAGGGTTCCTTGAGTGACGAGCAATTGTAGGCTGACTGAAACTCTGCCTAACTCTCGCAGATCCAAATTCAGTCCACCTTCAAACAAAATGATTGCCGTTGCTAGGGCGACAATAACTTCCAGTCCACTACCAAGTAACTGGGGATGTAACAGTCCTAAGCCATCAGAGCCAAATAGGATGCCTAACAGCAATAACAAGACGATGCTGGGTACTCGCAGGTACGCAGCCAGCACTTGGGCGCTAATGCCTGCTAGCACAGCGATCGCCATCTGGAGAGTGATTTCAAAAGATGCTTCCATGTTGTAGATTTTGAGCCATTTATTTCAAAATCTTTTGTAAAAAAACGGTAGATATTAACTCTACAGGGTACAACATCATACCCTTTCTCCTTTGGCGAATTTTGCGTTTTTTCTATTTAGACATTCACTCTTATTACCAGCCCTGGACGTTGAGCCACTCTGCCCAAAGCCGCACAAGCGTCTACGGACATATTTTTGTGTATCCATGTCTGTGTATCCTTTTCAAACTTTCGTCTCCACCCAGTTTAGCCGCCACAAACTTTTTTTGGCAAAAACTATTGACATCCCTCGGAAAATTCGTTAATTTATAAAAGGTCTGAGTCCGATGCCCCCATCGTCTAGAGGCCTAGGACACCTCCCTTTCACGGAGGTAACGGGGATTCGAATTCCCCTGGGGGTACTAAAAAGCAGAAAGTAAAACTCTTTCTTGGTACAAACTTAGCCAGTCAAAACTATCACTCAGAGTCCACTCTGAATGATAGCTTAGCTAAACATCAGCTTTTTTTGCTGGCGAGTTCTTCTACACGCTGATAAATAGCCAGAAGATTCAACCGCAGATTTTTACTCAGGCGGTTTTCAATGATTGAGATTGGCATAGTGAGTTTAGGCCAAACTTGAATTGTGTAGCAAAGGTTGGTTTCCATATGTTCGCCAAGGGAACAAGGCTCTAAACACCAGCTACCAGAAAAGCCTTTAAAATCTCCTTCCACCATGCGGAAATTAATTTCTTTAGGGAAGTATTCTTCGAGATCCAGAACTACCCGCGCACAAAAGTTGAAATTTAGTAAGCGTTGGGAGCCGACTTGTTCGAGTCGAATACCGCCGTCAGGATGCTCGATGAGGCGACTTTTGGCTAGGTTGGGGATAAAGTCAGCCAAGGCTTCATAATCTGTCAAAACTTTCCAAATTTGTTCCACTGGTTGGGGGATTCGGAGCTTAGCACTAATTTGCCGTTGTCGCTGGGCTAATTTCTCAACTTGAACTTCTACTTTAGCCAATAAAGCGACTGCATCAGCAGACAAATAAGCTTCTAAATTAGTGTCATCAGTGGAAGACTGGAAATCAAGGTTATCTGTTGTGTTGTGTTCTTGAGTCACTTTCGCCAATTATGGTTTGCTTTCGTCAGAAAATTGGGGCAGAGTCAGGGTGAAGCAGATTTCGCTCTGTTGAGAATCCTCTATTGGTAGACTTTCAACTGCGATCGCTCCATTGAGATGCTGCACTAAAGACTTGACTAGAGCAAGTCCCAAGCCAGTTCCTGGAGTCCAGCGTCCTTTTCCACGACGGAACTTGTCAAAGATGTAGGTCGCTTCTTCTTCAGAGATGGCGCGTCCGATGTTCGTCACTTTCATGATAACTCGATCGATTTGTTGATCGACTTGATGAAAGGCTTCTAGGTGGACTATGGTATCATGCTCTGAGTATTTACAGGCATTGGTGAGCAATTCTTGGAGAATGCGGTCGAAACTTTCTAGTTCAGTTTGCAGTTTTAGCGACTCTTGTGGTAAATCTAAGGAAATTTTTAATCCCTTCTCAGCAAGTTTTTTCTCAAAAGATGCTGCTATATGGTGGATTTTGGTATTTAAATCTATAGTTTCTAATTGCGGAGCTTCGTGAGGTGACTCTAGCTTCTGGAGTGTCAACAAGTCGTTAATTAAGTTAATTTCTTTTGTACATTCCTGTTCTAGGATATCGAGATATCTAACCTGACGCTCTGGGGCTATTCCTGGCAAACGTAAGTTGCGAATTGACATCAGCATGTTTGTCAGGGGGTAGCGTAGGCGATCGCTCATATTACTCAAAAATTCATCTTTGAGTTCGTTCAGCTGCCGTAACTGCTCAACATATTGCCGCGTTCTTTCATGCAATTTTGCTTGAAGCTCTAGGCTGCTCTGTAGTTTCGCCGTCCGCTCATCTACCAAAGTTTGCACTTGACGCAATGTCTGTGACTGAATAATGGCATTACTCACTTGAGCGCAAACCATTTCCACAAGATTTAATTCTGCTGGTTGCCAACTGCGAGTCAAAGATTGCTGTAATACTAAAAATCCTAAAATTTTACCTTGACTTTCTAAGGGCATTAACAGTACCGCAGGCAATTCCTCTAGTGCAAATAATGGAACAGCACAGGAGATATCATTTTGGGCTGTATAATCATCAAAAATTACTGGTCTTCCAGAATCTATGAAGGCACGCTGGCATAAACCACAGTCGGAAAGCAAGAAAGACTGATTTAAGATGTCTGGTTTACTGGCGCGGGAATTTTGTGTTGCCTTTGCCCATTCACCAACTACCGTAGCTTTGGCTTTAGGAACTTGTTTCTTGGCTGGAGTCCTAAATAGTGGATCTGTATATTTCAACAAAATCAGCAAACCCCGATCTGCCTGTAGAGATTCAGCAGTGGAGGCGATAACTAATTGGAGCATTTGATTAAGCTCCAAGTTGCTGCGACTTAATATAGTCAATTGCTTGATCAGGTTTTGATGCTGGTTGGTCTTTTCTAAATACTGTTGCTGACTGGCAATTAGCTGGGCTTGTGCGACTCGAGAAAAGGCGATCGCGCAAGATGACTCGACTTCTTTGAGCAGTTGTTTTTCTGACTCACTCCAATCATAAGGTTGGAATTTAATCAGACAAATCACCCCATTGTTATTGCCACCAAATCGGGTAGGAATTGCCAAAACTGCTTTTATCGGTAGTGGCAGATATTGACAGCCAATTACCAAACTGTTTTGAATGATCGAAATGTCTTCAATAGTCAATGGTTCAGCAGCACATTGCAGCACTGGGGAGTGCATCAGCAACTGTTCCATCGAAAATATCTCTTCTGGGTGTGGCAACCCTAAATACTCATCAGCACACCAATTAATCGCAGTTTGTTCCTGGGATATCTCACCTGTTACTGAAACCAAGCAGCAACAATCTACTTGAAAAGTAACTCCTACCAATCGGGCAATATCTTGCAGCATTGATGCCGTTGCCGAGCTATTAGCAATGATTTGGTTAATCTTTTGTACCAACTGGCGGGCAGGTTCATCCTGATGCTGCATCAGCTTGACTTGGTAAGGTTGTAGTCGATCTACGTCATTTAAGTACTGTGGCGGCGACGATAAAGGCTTTTTCATTCTTGGCACGCCCTTGGATAATAAATCCATTGTTTTTGCACGCAACCTTTTGGCATATTGTTCACCGTTAGTTGTGTTGCTACACCTTGATAATTGACAAATTTTGTATGAATACTTTCTCTCACCTGTTATAGCCCTTTTCTATGTCAGATGGCCAAGTTTCTAAATATATTAAGCAAATTGCTACATGGATACTGAGATAGTTAAGATATGCTAAAGTCCCTCAACCACATTATTTTTGCTTTTTATATTGATATGATTAACTAACTTTGACTTAGAATATCCTGTCTGTAAGTATACATAAACCGTAATTTCTCTGGAATCAAACCACGACAGTCGGTAGTTTTTTCCGTAATTTTACTGAATTAATTTTAATCTTTTTGTAAATTTTATTTCAATTGCTTCATGCTTCACAGGCTACCTTTGGCTCTGTGTTAATCTCATGAAGATTATAAAAAAAACTAAAGCTTGAAAAAATAGACATAGAAACTGTCCTAAAACTCTGATGCTGAATAGAGCAAAGTTTAATCTAGACGCAAAATGCTTTCTACAGGATGGCGTCTAAAATGCTAACTTCCCATAACAGCTAAAGGCGATCGCTGCATTTCATTTTTTTCAGAGCGATCGAGTAAGGGTCTTTGGGTCAAGTCTCAGTGGATATTAGGAAGGTGTCGGCTTTGGGTTTGGTAATTGTGAAGAAATTATTAAGTTTTGGCGGTTATCCATTACCAACTTCACAATTATAACTATAAATAAATGCAAATAAATAAAATATAAGTTTTAATAATGAATTTTCCCTACAGGAGTAAAGTAGAGCTAAATTTTGGATGCAGCCCAATTATTTAGTCAGAATAACTGAGCTGCATTCGCCTGGATATTAAGACTATCCAGCCAAACTTTCGACACTCAGAGGAACCATATCGCCATTCCTCGTCAGTCCTAACAACATCGGTTGTTGGGGTTGAATGAGTTGACCTGTCAGCACACAGCGTTCTTCTTGCTGAGCTGTGGCGGCTATGCTAGCTCGAATATCGGCTCGGGAAAATCGCGGCTTCCACTCACCGGATTTTTGCTGGACATAATTCCAAAGGATATCTCGGATCAGAGCTTGATATCCCTGATTGCCAGCGATTTCTTTGAGTTTATCTTTGAGTTCCCGTTCTAGGCGGATGCTGGTAACTTCCATATCGGTGGTTGGGGTGCGAGCGATTGTATGCATGACTTTTTCTCCTTGAGGGTATAGACAGGATAGTAATACAAGTGTAGTATGTTTAAAGGAATGTTCAATAGGTGAAATTTTCTGTGAAATCCATTTACCCCATCTCTACTTCCTTGTGCGCTACCAATTGCCGAGCCGATTGGGAATCAGCTGCTGTGGGAGTGGAGTATTTATTTATGGGCGATAGTAGCCGAAATCATGGGCAAATCACAGAGGGTAATCATGAGTTTAGATATCTGAGCATTAGTGGGCTGATTGCGAAACCACAACTAGATGAAGAAAGCGGGGGGTACAGGCGAAGAAATGCTGTACCGATATAAGACCAGAAAAACTTTCGGTCAATTTCCAACCCCCGCTTCAGGCAAACAAGAAGCGGGGGTTTTTTATGAGGAGTAAAGCTGTGACGACTGCAACGCAAGTGTTAGAGCAATCCGTAGTGATGTTTTATCAGAATTATTTACCACTATGTCGGATCAATATCAAGCGGGCAATTAAATTTTTGGTAACAAAACGAACTGGCAGACTGGGTTTTACTACGGAAAGTGAATGGCAAATTCACTCAACCAAGTTGGGAAAGTATGTGGAAGATTCCAGCAATTAATTGGCGGGAAGTGTTACCACAAGACGATCGCAGTTGCCAAGACTCCGATATCAGCAAACATCTAAGGCTAGATTATCTGATACCGCGATATCGAGGCTGAACAGTTTTGAATAAATGTGCAAGCAAACCTGGAATAACAGGAGAGCATGAGGAATGCTGAAATTAACTTACACTGAAAACAGCTTTTATTTAGAATTTCTTACTCAGTCGCTAGAAGAATGGGTAGCGCAGCGAGTGATTTTGGCGCTACGAGTTGGGCAAACTCTCAGCGTTGAACCGAGTACAGCTTCCTTTTTGCTTCCTGTTGATTTACCGGGAGTAGAAATGCTGAAGGCTGAGGTGAAAAGGGATGACAGAGAAATTATTGCTCTGTGCGTCTGCGATAGCGAATATGTGGAAGTCACCTTGCGGGGTTCTTGGCTATCAGATGGTTCTGAGGATGCTGTGGGTGTGTTTGTCACCACAATGAGCGATCGCGCTGAGTTCTTTTTGCACAAACTTTGGCAGGAAGCTCAAGCCTGTGCTTCTGTGATGAGTGAATAAACAGGGATGAAAGGGTGAGTAAAATTTTTCACCCTTTCTTGTCCGATTTCTATAAGTTTGGGAATTGTTATAAATTGGTAACCTTGGTGTTTGAGTTTGTTGATGATTTGTCACAACGCGATCGCTTATTTCGTCAACAGCTAAATAAAAATTAAAAAAAAGTATTAATACGTGGTTTTGATGCAATTTCTTGTATGTTGATTGTGTTTAAGAATTCACAATCAAAAAAATATGGATTTTAAGCAGATTAGTCAGGTTGCTAGTCAACTTTTAACTCAGTTTGGACTGAAAATTTTAGGTGCGATCGCTCTGTGGCTGATTGCTCAACGCTTGATTGATTTTGGATTGAAGCTACTCCGACGTGCTTTCCGCAGTCAACACGTCGATCCGACACTGATTAACTATCTTCTGAATATCATTGGCGTGACGCTGAGAATTGTTCTAATTGTGGCAATTCTCGGCTTCTTCGGAATTGAAACAACTTCCTTTGCTGCATTGCTAGCAGCTGCTGGTGTAGCAATTGGTGCAGCATGGGGTGGATTACTGGCAAACTTTGCAGCGGGCGCATTTTTAATAGTTTTTCGACCATTCAAAGTTGGTGATTTCATCACAACGGCAGGTGTCACAGGCACTGTTATAGAAATTGGGCTGTTTACAACCAGTATCAATACACCTGATAACGTTTTGACAATTGTCGCAAATAACAAGATATTTGCTGATAATATCCAGAATTATTCTGCCAATCCTTACCGTCGGGTCGATCTAGTGGCTCAACTGCATCAGGATGTGAAACATAACGAAGCGATCGCACTTTTGAAAGCCAAAATTAGCCAAATTCCGAATGTTCTCCAAAATCCAGCACCGGATGTAGAAATTCTGGATTTCAACTTTGCAGGGCCAATACTAGCAGTACGTCCTTATTGCAATAATGACCACTACTGGCAAGTTTACTTCGACGCTAATAAAGCTATCCGTGAAACATTTGGCGAGGCTGGGTATCCTGCTCCCGAATACCGTTATACGATTAATAGTTTATCTGGTAATGGAATTAATGCCGTTATCCCACCACTATCGGAAATAACTTGAGAATTCAGGAGTCAGGAGTCAGAATTCAGGAGTCAGAATTCTGAATTCAAATAGGCTTGATAGCTGGATACTAGACTTCCCTTGTGTACTTCATTTTCTTTAAAATCTGCTGTCAGAATTAAAAAGTAGTTAGGGCATATGCCTTAACTACTTTTTGATGTCGCAAATTTTCTTTAAAACCAGTTTCAATTTCCGAAACGAGCCTGACAAATGCTGTAGAAACAGGTTAGGTTAACTGTTAATCACAAGCCGCACCCCCAGCAGCGATGGTAAAAGAATTAGCAATTTGCACCCGTGGACTAACTAAGCAATTTGACCGACACGTTGCTGTCAATGATGTTGATTTAGAAATCCAGGCGGGTGAAGTATATGGATTGATTGGGCCGAATGGCGCGGGTAAAACGACTCTCATCCGGATGTTGGCGACTGCTGAGGAACCTACTACGGGTGAGATTTATATTAATGGCGATCGCCTTTTACGTGACAAGAGTAACCCCAAGCTCAAGCGTCGTCTTGGTTACTTACCCGATGATTATCCACTGTATGAAGATTTGACGGTCTGGGATTACTTAGATTATTTTGCGCGTTTGTATCGCTTGCGGGAACCGCGCCGCACCCAACGCCTACATGAAGTTTTAGAATTAATCCAACTTGGTAACAAACGCCACAGTCAGATTTCTACTCTCTCACGGGGGATGAAACAGCGTTTGAGTTTAGCGCGAACGATTATCCACGAACCGATTTTACTACTACTAGATGAGCCTGTTTCTGGGCTTGACCCCATTGCGAGAATGCATTTCCGGGAAATCATCAAGGCTTTACGAGAAGCTGGGATGACAATCTTAATTTCCTCCCATGTCCTCAGTGATTTAGCGGAATTGTGTACTTCTGTGGGAATTATGGAACTTGGTTTTTTGGTAGAAAGTACTTCCCTACAGCAACTTTACCAACGTCTTTCACACCAGCAAATTGTGTTATCTACTTTGGGAGAAATAGAGGCACTTTTGAGTGAATTGAAGCATCATCCTTTAGTAGAACAGTGGGAGGTGATACCAGGAAAAAACAGCGTGCGGGTGAATTTTTCGGGGACACAGGAAGAATGTGCTGATTTGTTGCGATCGCTCATTGAAACAGGCATTCCTCTGAGTGATTTCCACTGCACGCAAGAAGATTTAGAAACTATTTTCTTAAAATTAGGTCACAAACAAGCATCTTAATTCGTCAGACAATTTTAGATTTTAGATTTTGGATTTTGGATTGGTACCACAGATAAGTCTGAATTTTTGGAGAATTTTTCCTATGATGCTCAATTTGATAGATAAAATCGGCGATGCAAATCCGCAACTCTTGCGGGAATTGAAAGGACGCCTGAAATTTTTTAATGTGGCGATCGCTGTTGCAACATCCATACTACTGCAACTAGTAGTTTTTTTATATCAGTTGCGCGAATTGCCTAATAAATATCCGCTGACTGGCACATACTGCCGTTTAAGTCCAGTATATGAGGGGCAACGAACACGAGCTTACCAGCTATCAGATCAATTTAAAATTGCTGAAATAAATAATTTCCTATCCAAGAATTTCTGCCCGCACAACGAAATTAATTTCCAGTTATGGTGGCGAGATCATTGGGAATATATATTCCTTTCTTTGAGTGTAATTTTTATATTTACACTATTAGTTGCAGGAACTTATTTACTCATTAATGATTTAGCCAAAGAAGAACGTCGCGGTACGCTGAATTTCATTCGTCTGAGTCCTCAATCAGAAACAAGTATATTGACTGGCAAGTTGCTAGGAGTTCCGAGTTTAATTTATCTCGTAGTCTTAGCAGCCCTTCCTTTACATTTGTGGGCTGGACGTTCTGCCAACATAGCTTTTAGTTACATTTTTAGTTACTACGCTATTGTTGTTGGTAGCTGTATTTTCTTCTACAGTGCTGCATTACTCTTTGGATTAGTTACTCGTTGGTTCAGTGGTTTTCAGCCGTGGTTAGGTAGTGGCGCTGTTTTATTTTTCTTGTTTATGACGATGATAATGGCGTCGTCTTATAGCAATAGTTTAAATAATTCAGGTGCTTGGTTGAGACTTTTTAATCCTTGGGATGTAACCAATTATCTGTTTCCGAACTTGTTCCGTGTACACAATGGTTCTCCTGTGAAAAGCTTGCAGTTTTTCTATATACCATTGGGAACAAATGTTGTCAGCGTTGTTGGCTTTCATTTATTAAATTTTGGATTGTGTAGTTACGGAATTTTCCAAGCGCTGAAACGCTGCTTCCGTAATCCTGAAGCCTCAGTAATCAGCAAGGGACAAAGTTATTTAGTAGTAGCTTTTTCCCAAGTCATGATGTGGGGATTTACCTTGCAAGATTGGACAGAAGTTTACAATTTTAATCAACAAATTGAGCGTAACTTTGCTTTTATTGCATTATACGACTTGATATTACTTTTCAGTTTGATTGCAATTCTTTCGCCTCACCGTCAAGCTATACAAGATTGGGCGAGATATCGACATCAAGAAGTTTCTAGCCACAAGAGTATTTGGTGGGATTTAATTTCGAGCGAAAAAAGTCCTGCATTAGTGGCGATCGCCATTAACCTGACAATTGTTAGTATCCCTTGGCTAGTCTGGATTTCACTGACATCTGTTTTAGATACAGGCGGTAGCCCAAGTTGGGCGGATGACACCGTTGACAGGTTGAAATTAATTTTAGCTGTGGCTTTGTCAATCAGCATGATGTTGATTTATGCTACCGTTGCTCAATTGATACTTTTGCTAAAAACTCCCAAGCGTTCTTTCTGGGCAATTGGAACTATCGGTGGAGTCATGTTTCTACCACCGATGATTTTAGAATTTATCGGTATGTCTTCGTGGAAACACCCCACTATATGGCTGTTTTCAACTTTTCCTTGGTCTGCAATACAATACTCTGGGGCGACAACAATTTTGATGTCATTCTTAGCCCAGTTGAGTGTTCTCGCATTCTTAAATTTCCAGTTAAGAAAGCAGGTGAGATTAGCAGGTGAATCTGCAACCAAAGCATTGTTAGCAGGGCGCTAGTTTACTAATTGAAGCACATTAATTAGATCCCCGACTTCTTTGAGAAGTCGGGGATCTAGTTTTTGCTATATTATTTATTAGCTGCTTACATCGAAAATTCTATATCAAAAATATTTACAATCAAATAAATCGGATGTAGCAGTTTACATCTGTACACCCAAATTCATCTATCTTTAGTAGTATTTGTAGGGTGCGTTAGCGTTTCGCGTAACGCACACTAGGTGTATCAGCATAATTATTGCGATAACCTGAAAATCATGCCAGATATCTCTCCTGAAAACCTACGTCATATAGCTATCCAATTTTTAGAACAAAACTCTCCACAACGTCTGCAAATTCTCAAAGAATTTGGCATAGCACGTTATGATTTTTTAACTAAAATACGCCTCAATGAAGCAAATATTATTTGTATAATGCGATTTTTAAAATATCCAAATCAGCTAAAATTTCCCAATCTTGAACAAGCAGATTTATCTGGTTTAATTTTAGATGAGTTAAATTTCATCCGAGCAAATTTATCAGCAGCAAATCTGCAAGGCAGTAGTTTAGTTAATACCGACCTATTGTTTGCAAATTTGACAAAAGCTAATTTAAAAAATGCAGATTTAACAGGTGCAACTTTGAATGAGACTATTTGGTTAGATACCTTGGTAGAACAGTGTCAGCTTGGTGTAGGTATTGGTTTAACTCATCTGCAACGCCAAGATTTACAACTGCGCAAAGCTAAATTTAACTCTTGAAAAAAAGATAATTAAAATACAGAATTCAGAATTCAGAATTCAGAATTCAGAAATCAGAATCAATTAGTGAGGGATTTAGCGTCAAGTCAGAGCTAAGGCTTCCTTAGCGACCCTTCTGCGTCGCTTAACAAGAAAGACCCGCCACTAATTGTACACCAGCAATTTTTAAATTTTGTGTGGTGTTTCACCGATTATTCAAACGCCAGCGATGCACTTAGCTTGTCGAAGTGTCATACATAATTCATTCTGTTAGCGGGAGCGCGGCATTTAGCCCATTCTGACTCCTGGCTCCTGAATTCTTTCTTATTAAAATACAGAAAGTTATAAAATTATTAGATTGAGATTGAGTTGGATAAATTAATGAGTATTAAACTGCCCCAAAAATTGATGCTGCTTGGTTCTGGAGAACTAGGCAAAGAATTTACAATTGCTGCTCAGCGTCTTGGTAATTATGTGATTGCTGTTGACCGCTACCCTGATGCTCCAGCGATGCAAGTTGCTGACTCTTTTGAAGTGATTTCTATGCTCAGTGCTGATGATTTAGAAGCTATAGTTAAAAAACATCAACCAGATTTTATTATACCAGAAATTGAAGCAATCAGAACAGAAAAACTGCTCGAATTTGAGCAGCGAGGGATTACAGTTATACCGACTGCGGCTGCCACTAACTATACAATGAACCGCGATAGAATTAGGGAATTGGCACATCAACAATTAGGCATCAGAACGGCCAAATATAGTTATGCAGTAAGTCTAGAAGAATTGATTGCTGTTTCTGATGAAATTGGGTTTCCTAATGTTGTCAAACCCGTGATGTCATCATCTGGAAAAGGTCAGTCTGTGGTGCAGAATAAGACTGAGGTGGAGAAGGCTTGGAATTATGCGATCGCTAATTCTAGAGGTGATAGTCAAAAGGCGATCGTAGAAGAATTTATTAACTTTGAAATTGAGATAACTTTACTAACTATTAAACAGTGGAATGCCCCAACAATTTTCTGTTCTCCTATTGGTCATCGCCAAGAACGAGGGGATTATCAAGAATCGTGGCAACCCGCAGAAATTTCTGAAGACAAGATATTAAAAGCCCAAGAAATAGCTATAAAAGTCACCGATGCTTTAGGAGGAGCCGGAATTTTTGGCGTTGAGTTTTTCATTACCAAAGATGAAGTAATTTTTTCCGAACTTTCTCCCAGGCCCCATGATACGGGGATGGTGACATTAATCTCCCAAAATTTCAACGAATTTGAATTACATCTACGAGCTATTTTAAACTTACCAATTCCTCATATAGAACAATTAGGAGCATCAGCTAGTGCAGTAATTTTAGCTTCAACAAAATCTGATTCTATTACTTTTGCTGGTGTCGCCGATGCTTTGTCAGAAAAAGACGTAGATATCAGATTATTTGGTAAACCTAATGCCCATCCATATCGGCGAATGGGAGTAGCTTTAGCAAAAGGTGTGAATGTCCAAGAGGCTAGGGAAAAAGCTACTAAAGCTGCAAATAAAATTAAAATCATTTAGTTTTGCAATGTTAGTAAGTACAGGAATCAAGAATATTCACCACTGCATGAAAGTTTACTCCGAGCATATATTGATTGCTATTGGGGAAATTTTCTAAGCTTAACAAGACTGTTTTTGTACCCTGAAAATCGCTTTTTTGAGGTTGGATTACAATTGCTATCTCATTCACTCCAGCGGGAATGCTCGCAAAATTAGCAATTGGTTGATAATCTACTCCAGCCTCAGCTGTTCCCTCAATGCTATACTTCACCGTTAAATCTTGACTCGTATCACCATTACGAGTAATCACAAACTCGCCAACTTCTCCAAATTGAGATGCATACATTTTTGTAGCTGTAATGTTTACAATGATCGGGTAGCTAGAGGTAGAGTTTAATTGATTATATTTATTTGTATTTTGATTGCTCGATATGAAACTCAAGTTAATTAATAGTTCGTTTTTAATAGAAAATTTATCAAAGTTGACAGTGTTATTTATTTGTGAATTATGAACCAGGCAACTTGATTCTAACACCTGATTTTTTGCTTCGGAATTCTTCATTATTTTCTTCATTTGAGTAGTAATAACTGTAGCGTTCATGCTGGGGAATAACTCCATTTACTACCTGTCCTAAGACATTCTGACCAGATTTTTCTAGAAGTTCTTTTGCAATAGTGGCACTAACACAATCAACTACCCCCGGACGAACGACAAATAACACACCGTCAGCCATTTGCCCTAGAGTAGCAGCATCAGCCGCAACGTTCAATGATGGAGCATCGATAATTACGAAGTCGTAGTAAACAGAAAAAGTTTGAATTAACGCAGCCATTTTTTTTGAGTCAAGGAGAGAACCTGGATTAGGAGGTATAACTCCACAAGTGAGGACATACAAATTATCCATTACTTGTTGGATAGCTGTACTAATTTCAGCTTGTCCAACAATTAAATTGCTCAATCCTTGATTATTAATTAATTCCCAAATTTTATGCTGAACAGGACGGCGCATATCCGCATCTACTAGTAATACTTTGCGCTCCATTTGAGCCATTGTAATAGCTAAATTAGCTGCTACTGTAGATTTGCCTTCTCTGGGTACAGAACTAGTGATAACTATAACTTTTAGTTCCCGATCGGCACTCAGGAATTTAAGATTTGCTCGCAGCATACGGTATGCTTCATTGATAGGCGATCGCGGTGCATCTCGAACCATAAGTCTTTTACTATATAATTCCAGTTCTTCATTGCCACGAAGAGACTTTTTCGACTTATTAAAAGCAGGAATAACCCCTAATAAAGTAAATTTCAATAATTCCTTAGCCTGATCGGTAGTCTTAATTGATTTATCTATTTTTTCCAAGCCATACACAATCGCCAAAGCTGCTAAAGTAGACAATAAACCTGCACTCAAATACAAAAATATCGGAGAGGAAATTGACTCTTCTGGAACTTCAGCTTCCGATATCATACTTGCATTGCCTAAATTTTGATTTTCTGCTATTCGGCTTTCTTGTAGTTTTTGTAATAAAAGTGAGTAGGTAGATTGTGCGGCTTGTACTTTACGTTCTAATTGTCGCTGTTGTTGTTCTAACCTTGGCAGATTGTTCAAGCGTTGTTTATAAGCAGCTTGTAACCCAGATAAAGTAGTGATTTGACTTGCTAAGCCCAGACGATTTGACTCTAAATCTACAAGTTTTGCAGAAAGTTGCTGTTGTAATTGTCCTAGTTGAAAATTATTATTTAGTTGTGCTGAACTTATGCCTACAACGTTTTTGACTCGTTGTTCTAGTAATTTATTTAAAGAGCTTAATTTGTATTGCAAATTGATAATTTCTGGATGATTGTCTTGTAAAATTGTTCGCCTAGCCGCCAATTGTGATTCTAGCTGCTGGATTTCTTTGAGAATATCTTGTACCCCTGAAGTTTGACTAAGGGAAGTCATAATTACAGCTTGCTGGGAGTTCATACCCAATTGTTTGCGGATTCCTTGAGTCTGCGCCTCAGCATCAGCAAATCTAGATTGAGCTTCACTAATTTGCTGTTGTAATTCTGTAATGAGTTCTAGTGATTTATTTGCTTCTTCTTGTAAGGACACAATTTTATATTTTTCTTTAAATTGTGCTAGTTCTGCTTCTGCTTGTCGAACGATTAATTCTGCATTTGGCAGTTGTTTTTCTATGAATTTGCGAGCAGTTGTAGCTTGAGTTCTATGAGCAGATATATTGTATTCTAAATAGACATCTATGAGAGTATTAACAACCTGTGCAGCTATTTCTGGGTTTGTGTCTTTATAAGAAATACTGAGAACATCGGCTCCTTTAACTTCCTTTATTGTCAGCTGTTGTAGAAATCGTTTAGTTTTTATATGTACATTTTTATCTTTCAAGTTGAGTCTATTTATAGTAGTGTTTATAACTGGTACAGAACGAATAACTTCTGCTTCTGTATTAAGAGGATTATTTTTATTATCAACTAATGGCTCTAATTTACCCATTTCTGTTCCTACTCCTGTTAAAGAAGAAGTAGTATTGATTCTTTGGAATTTTAGCTTGCCTTCTGCTAAGTAATAAGGCTTTTTGAAAAATGTAGCTACCTGTAAGGTTATAAACACACAGATAAAAACACTTAAAGCAGGAATCCAACGACGCTTTAGGACTTGCCAATAGTTATCAAAATTTGGAGAATATTCTTGTATTTTCATAAAATAATTGCGAGTTTTTGATAAATGATAATTCAGGAGTTAGGAGTTATAAAAGACATCAATTCGCTAGAATTTTTGTTGAAATATTTTTTTCTCACGCAGAGGCGCAGAGAAGAGAACGCAAAGAAGTAATTTTGCTATAAGTTTATTGAAAAATGCGAAAACTAAAAGAGAAAAATTTAGTATTTATTTGTAATTAATAATTATTTATCTGGCAGATTTGCAGAACTTTTACTAAATTATTGCAAGTGAAGAATTGATAATTTTTTGGTGATTTTTTAGAGTTTGATGATGGACTGTTTGAATTTGATTAATTACTATTTCTAAATCTTCATGTGTGAGATTAGACCCAGAAGGTAAGCAAAGACCGTTTGCAAATAAATCTTCGGCTACTACGCCGCCAAAACATTCACATTCGGCAAAAATAGGCTGCATGTGCAAAGGTTTCCAGACAGGACGGGATTCAATTTGCTGTTCAAGAAGTGCTAGGCGCAGTTGTTCTCGGTTGGCACCAAAAGCCTCAGAATCTATTGTTATACAGGTCAGCCAGCGAGTAGCATATCCATAATTTGCTTCTGGCATGAATTCTATTCCTGGTAAATTTTTCAAAGCCTGGTAATAAATTTCAAAGTTGCGTCGTCTAGCTGCTACTCGCTGATTTAATACATGCAACTGACCCCGACCAATCCCAGCTAAAATGTTACTGAGACGATAGTTATAGCCAATTTCTGAGTGTTGGTAGTGAGGAGCGCGATCGCGTGCTTGGGTTGCTAAAAAATGCGCCTTTTTTACTAATTCTAAATCCTCAAAAACTAACATCCCCCCGCCAGAAGTAGTAATAATTTTATTACCATTAAATGAATAAATACCAATACGCCCAAAAGTTCCCAAAGAACGTCCTTTGTAGGTAGCTCCTAAAGCTTCAGCAGCATCTTCAATTAAGGGTATATCGTAATGATTACAAACCTGCAAAATTGGGTCAAGATCTGCACTTTGACCATATAAATGTACAACCACAACTGCTTTAGGTAATTTGCCTTTTTTGGCGCGGCTATCTAGCGCTTCTGCTAGCAATTGGGGATTCATGTTCCATGAAGTGCGATCGCTATCAATAAATACTGGTTTTGCCCCTAAATAAATAATTGGGTTAGCACTGGCAATAAACGTTAAGGTAGAACAAAAAACTTCATCCCCAGCCTCAACACCAACTAATCGTAAAGCTAAATGCAAAGCTGCTGTACCGGAAGTTACAGCAACAGCATAACCAGCATTAGTTACTTGACAAAATTCTTCCTCGAAAGCATCAACATGGGGACCAATAGGAGCAATCCAGTTTGTTTCAAAAGCTTCTTTCACTAATTCTAGTTCGCGATCGCCCATGTGGGGTGTTGAAAGCAGAATTGGTTTATTCATGCACATTACCTGAATCTGTTTCCTATCGATTGACTTGCAGATTTGCCAGTTATGACTCAATTCAAAGAACGATATGCAGGAAAAAATTTGGACTCAAATAAATTTTTGGGTTCAGTTTTCAAAGATTTTGCTCGTAATTCTACTAAAGAATCATATTTTTCTGCGTCTGTAATTAGGCGGAGTGTCAAAAATAGATGTCTTTGTTTAGAAAACCCTGCTTTAAAATTGTAGAGACTATCTTTAGCTGAGCCAACACCACCACCTAAATGCAAAAATTTATTTCCGCGCTCTTTAGCCCAAAATCGAACGAAATCAAACATTAATTTACTCGGAGCTTGTTTCAAAAATTCGTTTTTTGTTCCTCCAAGGTGGTATTGAACTATTTCACAGCATTCACTAAATATTCCAGCACAAGCAATTTGATTATCCAATTCTATGAGACATAGGTAAATATTTTTATTTAAATTTGCCAAAGCCTGAAAATAATCATAATCAAAATAAAAATATTCTTTTGCTTCTACGCGGTTCATGGTTTCATGATATACAATCATAAATTTATCTATATACTCTTCTAATCGAACCATTTTTGCAGTAAATCCATAACGTTTACACCTATTGATATGATTGCGATGCTCTGGTCTAGTTTGATGCCAAATTTCTGATGTTGATAGGCTTAAATTTATAGACACAGTTTCGCCACTTACTTGACACAATCCAAGTGGCAAAACTTCATTTAATCCTTGATTTAATATTGGATGTAACCTTAAAAAAGCTGAGCAAATTTGGCGATCGCTCAATCCAACTATTAACTGATTTAATGCCAATTCAAAAAACTCTGGCGTATTCGCTGCGGCTTTACTCAATAAAATTCCAGGGTAACCATAAGGAGATACAATATCCCAAATCAATGGAATTTCAATATGCGTCTCAAATAAATTATTTACACAACGTAATAAATAAGGTAAAAACAATATTTTTTCATTTTCAAATATCAATATAGCTTCGGGAATCGCATTAATTCTTTTTGCTTCTAAATCTACATATTCTGGCAGATGATATATATCATGATTTAATTTGTCTAAAATTTCCAGCCACAATGGATCTGACAAAGTAACTATTTTATAATCCATTAAGTTCTCCTATATTCAATATTTACTTCAAGTTCCATCTTTTTACTGAGCAGTATTTTTTTGAATATCAATCGTGCCCAGTCAAACGATAGTATTTATGTGGATATTTCCAACGGATAAATTGCTCAACGATGGGATTTATCTGCACTTTGGCAGGGATATATGTGATGGGAAAGCCCATTCCTTCTTTGAATTCAACTATTCCCGGCTTTTCGCGCCAGTGCTGGCCGATCGCAAACTCATAAATTCCACCAGAACGACGGCAAACTTGCACAAACTCAAAAACCAATATTCTATTCATATTGTTTTTTGATGCCTCAGTGGTGATGTAGAGATCCTCTCCATATGCAGTGCCGTTGATCGCATAGCCGGTGAGATAACCACAAAGCTTTGCACCACTAAGTCCTGCAAGAATCAGCCGACGTTTCGGCACAACATAGTCTACAAGATTCACCATATATTTCTCTCTAGAAAGCAATGGTTTCGATCGCGTTCGTGTAGTCGCTGAGAGAAAAACATCATATCCCTGCTCTTGTAGAAGTTGTGTACCAGTTAACTCCACAATGTTAAACAGATGGCGATTTTTGCGGATATTTTGTCTGCTGTTCTTGTTGACGCTATACAAATCGTAGTCTTGAAGGTTAGACAATAAATGAATAGGGATTGACCCGTTAGCACTTACCGCGTCATTTTCACACAATGATGCTTGGAATCCCCAGCATAGTTGCATCGGACGAGTTACCTGTTGAACCTGTAAGCGTGCTAACAAATGGATTGGCTGATAGAAACCAAAATGTCGTTCTTCCCAATAGCACCCACGATGAAAGATAACGTTTGCACCTTCCTTGCAGCGCCAGGTGGCAAATTCATCTTCGCTCATTGAGGTCAACACTGCTTCGGATACATCTCGCATCTGTTGAAAACTCATACCTCTTTAGTTTTCGTATTTTGAGTATTGGTGAAAATCTGGCGCGATGTCTACGACGGGCTACGCCTACGCACCTGACGACCAACTAAGCGATAATATTTATCTGGATATCGCCACTGGATGAATTGCTCAATCATCGGATTCATCTGTACCTTTGCAGGAATATGCTTTACTTGGAAACCCATTCCTTCTTTGAAAACACAGAGTTTTTCATCTTCTCTTGAGTGCAAACCGTTAACAAGCTCACGAATTAACCCAGACCGGCGACAGGCTTGTGCAAATTCAAATAGTAATCCGGTACCAATATTAGTAGTTAATGCTTCAGTAGCTATGATTACTTCATCAATGTAAGCGATACTGTTGACAGCGTATCCTGTCACATAGCCGAGAAGCTCGTCACCATTAAGACCTGCAAGAATCAACTGCCTTTGAGGGACAACATAATCAGCAACTGCCGTCAGATAGTCTTTTTTTGAAGGTATTTGACGGTGAGCTGTTCGCTTTAATGCTGATAAAAAGACTTCATATCCCTGCTGCTGCAAAAGCGTGGGTTTATCTAATTGCACGATATTGACTCGCTTATAAGACCTTCGCAGATGATTTCGGCGATTTGATGTCAGACTCTGGAAATCATAGTTTTCCAAATTAGGCAACCAATGAATTGGCATTGAAGCGTTAGCCGCTGTTGCGTCAACTTCAGATAATGTTGCTTGAAATCCCCAAGATAGAGGCGTTGGAGAGTTTGCTTCTTGGCCGCTTAAACGTGCTAACCAATGTAACGGCTGATAAAAACCCCGGATTGTTTCCTTCCAGTAGCGATCGCGATGGCGAATCACATGGGTTCCCCGTTTGCGATACCAATCAGCGCATTCTTCTTCTGTCATGGAGGTTAGCACCGCTGCGGATACATCTCGTATCTGTTGAAGACTCATGCTTTTTCACTTCCTGTACATCTATTGGCGATCGCTTTTAAGTTGACCTGTGAATTCCTCTGATGTAACGTGACCTTCTTGGCTGATACTTTTTCGCTGAATTACTTGCCATACAGTCATGAATAAAATTTTCAAATCAAGCCACAAACTCCAGCGATCGATATACCAAACATCCAACTCAAATTTTTTATGCCAAACTCGATCCAATGTGCGGCGACCATTAACTTGTGCCCAGCCAGTAATACCCGGCTTGACTTCATGACGACGTGCTTGTTGAGGTGTGTAGCGGTCAAGATACTTTACTAATAATGGACGAGGACCAACAAAACTCATGTCTCCTTTCAAGACATTCCAAAGTTGAGGTAATTCATCAAGACTCGTTTGACGCAGGAATTTACCGAAGGTTGTGAGGCGTTTTTCATCAGCAAGAAGATTGCTTTGGGCATCGCATTCATTGGTCATGGTGCGGAACTTGTAAAAGTTAAAAATCCGAGCATTTTTACCGGGACGAGGTTGGGTAAAAATAACTGGACTGCCCATCCGCAAATAAATGGCGATCGCAACACCCACAAATAAAGGACAAAGAAAAATTAAGGCGATCGCCGCCACAACTCTATCCAATATAGATTTAATTAACCTGCTATACCTTTTCCAATCAACACCCTCAAACTTCTTACCATTCATAAATACTCCCTCCACTCTCAAAATCTTCCTCTCCCTCCTCTCTGCGCCTCTGCGTCTCTGCGTGATTTTTTTTACGAACCGCAGAGAACGCAGAGAACACAGAGAGAAATCAAGAGGTTGATAATTCTTTTTAACTAATCGTTCGCTGCTTGGGTAGTCAATAAATTCCTAAGTCTTGATAGTACTTATTAAGCCGTTTAAAAACTAATTCTTCATCATAATCAACTTCGACACGTTCGCGGCTAGCTTTACCATAACTTTGTCGCAACTCATAGGTAGACAATAGTATCCCCAAAGCCTCAGCTAACTTTTCACTATTTTGAGGTGGTACAATTAAACCCGTTTTTCCATGAATTACTGCTTCTCGACAACCACGAATATCTGTAGCGACAACTGGTAAACCCATTGACATTGCTTCGACAATAGATCGCGGTAATCCTTCATGGGTGAATGTCGGCAAAGTGAAGATATCTAATAAACCTAAAATTTCTGGTATATCTTCACGTTCTCCTGTCAATATAACATGTTTTTCCAGTCCCAAATCATGAATTTTTTCAATTAATTGCTTTTGGAAAGGTTCAGGGTCACTACTAAGTTGAGAGCCAATTACTAAAACTTGTAAATTCGGAAAATCAGGCAATAATTTGGCTGCGGCTTCAATTAAATATCCGCTACCTTTTTTATGAGTTATGCGTCCAATTGTGCCAATAATTAAGTCGGTATTATCGGGTATGCCTAAAGATTTTCGTAATTCAATTTGATGAGTGGAATTGAGGCGATGGCGTTGGAAGCGATTAATATCTACACCGTTACCCAAATAACGCAATTTTTCCGGCGGACACATACCTAATTTTTTAGCCGTGGCAATATCTTCGTAATTTTGGGTAAGAATCAAATCAGTTATGAAAGCAGCAAGTTTCTCAACAGTAGAATAAAAACGATATTCATTAGGTGAGGAGCGATCGTGAAACGGAAAGCCGTGAGCAGTATAGACAATTCTTTTAACACCAGCTAGCTTAGCAGCAATCCGACCTAAGACAGCAGCAATAGGAGTGTGTACGTGAACAAGGTCATACTGATTCTGCCTCATTAATTGTATCAATTGATAAATGCTTCTCAAATTTCTAACAGGAGAAATCCGGCGATCGATTTCAATTGGATGAATTACATAACCGCGTTGTTGTAGTTTTTCAACATCTAAACCTGGAGAACAAGCTATTTCCACCGAGAAATTATGGGACAAAAAATAATCAATTTGAGGTCGTAAAAGCGTCTCAACAGTACCTCCAATTGCACAAATATGCAGTATTTTCATTATTCTCTACCCCCTATTCCCTACTCCCTACTCCCTACCTTCACCCATAAATTTTGGGTTGTTGGATTACTAACTTTTTGATAATAAGAACAATACCAAGCTACAAAACGTTGAATTCCTACTTCAATAGGCGTACTCGGTCTAAAGCCTACATCCTTGACTAAATCATCAACATCGGCATATGTAACGGGGACATCACCAGGTTGCAGAGGTAGCAAATTTTTTTGTGCTTTTATTCCCAAACAATCTTCCAGTACTTCTATAAAGCGCATTAATTCAACTGGTTGATTGTTACCTATGTTGTAAATTTTATAAGCAGCTTTACTTGTTCCTGGGTCGGGTGTATTTCCTGACCAAGCGATATTTGGCTCAGGAATTTTATCCATCACTCGGACAACACCTTCTACAATGTCGTCAATATAAGTAAAATCTCGACGCATTTTACCGTAATTAAACACATCAATTGGCTGTTTTGCCAAAATTGCTTTAGTGAATAAAAACAGCGCCATATCTGGGCGACCCCACGGCCCATAAACAGTAAAGAAGCGCAGTCCAGTTGTTGGTAAACCATATAAATGGCTATAACTATGAGCCATTAATTCGTTAGCTTTTTTAGTAGCAGCATATAAACTAACTGGATGGTCTACATTGTCATGAACAAAAAAAGGCATTTTAGTATTAGCGCCATAAACAGAACTAGAAGAAGCAAATACTAAATGTTGAACACCTGAATGACGACAACCTTCCAAAATGTTAATAAAGCCCACTAAATTACTGTTTATATATGCATGAGGGTTCTTGATGGAGTATCGAACACCAGCCTGGGCTGCTAAGTTGACCACCACATCAAAGCGTTGTTCGGCAAAGAGTTCAGCTATTGCTACCGAGTCTGCTAAGTCCAGTTGATAAAAACTAAAACCCGATCTTTCCTGTAATTGAGCTAAACGGTCTTTTTTCAGGAAGACATCGTAGTAATCATTGAGATTATCAAGACCAACAACTTCGTCACCCCTGGTCAATAGACGTTGGCTGAGGTGAAAACCAATAAAACCAGCAGCGCCAGTCACTAAAACCTTGACCATGATGTTTCTCCTATAAACTCCAGTAATGAATATGGGGTGGTAGTGTAGCTTTGCTAAAAATGGATTTGATATCCATCAGTACTCCACCTGGACGCAAACAGTTCAGAAGTTGTTCACAAGGCATATCTAAATAAGCCCGATGACTGACTGCAAGTATTACCCCATCTAAATCAGACAGGTTATTCCAATGGACTAAATCAATCCCATATTCATGCTGTGCTTCATCAGGATCTACCAGAGGGTCGTGTAAGAGTGGTTCAATGCCAAATTGCTGCAACTCTTTCACCACATCTGGTATGCGACTATTGCGAATGTCGGGTACATTTTCTTTAAAGGTCAGACCGAGAATTCCTACCCGTGCTTCTTTAATGGACAGGTTGGCTTCAACTAGGAGTTTCACAAAACGCTGACCAAGGTAAGTACCCATACTGTCGTTAATTCGACGACCAGCTAGGATGACTTCGGGATGATATCCCAATTCTTCTGCTTTGGTAGTTAGATAGTAAGGATCAACTCCAATGCAGTGACCACCAACAAGTCCTGGAGTGAATGGCAAAAAGTTCCATTTGGTGCCCGCAGCTGCCAAAACATCATGGGTACGGATACCAAGGCGATCGCATATTAGCGCGAGTTCGTTCATCAAAGCAATATTTAAGTCTCGCTGAGTATTCTCCATGACTTTGGCAGCCTCAGCTACTTTAATTGAGGAGGTGCGATAAACACCAGCATCAATAATAGCTGTGTAAACACTTGCAACTCGTTCCAGAGTTTCCCCATCTTCCCCAGCTACTACTTTGACAATTTTTTCTAGAGTATGAGCTTTGTCGCCCGGATTTATCCGTTCTGGAGAATAGCCCAACTTGAAATCGACACCCGGTCGTAACCCAGATACTTTGGCCAAAGTTGCTTTGCAGATATCCTCAGTCACCCCTGGATACACAGTGGATTCATACACCACGATCGCTCCAGGTTGTAAGACTTTGCCAACGAGTTCAGAAGCTTTAATTAGCAAAGTCAAATCAGGATTATGATTGCGGTCAACTGGGGTTGGTACAGCAATCACAAAAAAGTTAGTGTCTACTAAATCGTAGAGTTCCGAAGTGATGATGAGACTAGAATTGATTAATTCATCGGTGGAAATTTGATTTGTGCGATCGATGCCTTGCTTTAAACTTTTAACTTTCTCTAAATTGATATCAAATCCAATCGTATTGGGAAATTTTTTAGCAAATGCCAGGGCAACAGGTAGACCAACATAGCCAAGACCAATAACTGCAATGCGGTTGCTCATATCTCAACAAGGGTATATTCTGAATATGCCATTAGTTATTTGTCACTTGTAAATACTTTGGAATGATGACAAACGATGAAAAATAACCAGATTAAGGAATTGTCAAACAAATATGATTTGTAGCTAATTCCAAATATTAGCTATTGTTTATTTTTGATTTCTATCTCAATTTTGTAGCACTTATTTGTTGTTTGAGTCATGCCAATTTGGCGCAGCTTCTACAAATAAAAAGACATAATCACATCTCTGGAATTGTCTGCAAGTAGTTATTTTTATATGGACTTTCTATTTAATTTTGGAAAAAATCTGTACACTGATTGTGTGCCAATACTGTTCGGTTAAAAAAGAGACGGGATAAATCGCCGTCTCTACAAAGAATTGATTGTTGTAGAGACGGCGATTTATCGCGTCTTTGTCATGTAGAATTTTGATCAAAAAACCTTAACCGAACTGTATTGGATTGTGTGCTTACTTTCTGTCCTGAGCATAAGTCATTGCATAGAAGCTACTGGAACGTTGTGTATCATGAAGTACATGCAAAATTACCCGCTTTAGTGTCGATGCTGACATCCGTGCAGGGTATCTGTACGAAAACCCGACAACACCCAGCCCGATATAGGTGAAAATTAAACTCTAATACCAATTTCTAAAATCATTACGACAGATGGATTCACAAAACCTAGATTCAGAAAGCTATTCCCAATCCAAAATCCAAAATCTAAAATTCAAAATTGTATAAGTGTTGCAAAAGCCTTGCCCAATGGATGGAAGAGAGTTTTACTCAAGCTTAATTCGACTTCATATTCTGCATCATGCAGTTCAGGAGCCAATTTTTGGGCTGGGCATTATCCCTCTTCTGTCACTCTCCGGCATTAGCAAGTAGTAACTAAGTGAAATTATCCAGAAGCATAACAGGGTTTAAATTGATTCATTTCACTAATTAATTGATTGAATCCCAGCAATAAATTAGA